>LULP01000360.1_pt1 | contig 12249 bp, 10 predicted proteins | sample 728111 | NCBI WGS metagenome assembly LULP01 (sample SAMN03860286, study PRJNA289734) | marine metagenome | biome: seawater column; feature: ocean; material: water; isolation source: Red Sea water column Station 149 - depth 25m | place: Saudi Arabia: Red Sea | collected 2011-10-15 | depth 25 m
CTATTAAAAGAAAAAAAATCATTACGAATGATTTTAACACAACAAGAATAATATGGAAAATTTACATAAGTCAGTTATGATTAATGAAATAATATCCTTTCTACCATTAAAAAAATCAATAAATGTAATAGATGCAACTTTTGGTGGTGGCGGCTATTCAAAAACTATTCTTGAAAAATTTAATGTAAATCAATTGTTAGCAATAGATAGGGATCCAATTTCAAAAATATTTGCAAAAGAAATAGAATCCAAATTTCCAAATTTTATTCTAATAAATGATAAATTTAGTAAAATTGAAGAAATAGTAAATAATACAAAGTTTAAAGATAAAAAATTTGACATAATTCTTTTTGATATAGGTACAAGTTCAAATCAAATAGATAATGCGCAAAGAGGTTTTTCATTCAACAAATCTGGACCACTTGATATGCGAATGGGTTCTTCAGATAAAAATGCTTATGATATAATTAATAAGTATGAAGAAAAAAATTTAGCTGACATAATTTATCAATATGGAGAAGAACGTTATTCAAGAGTTATTGCAAAAGAAATAGTAAAAAACAGAAAAATAAAATTTATAAGTGACACTATAGAATTATCAAACATTATTAAAAAATGTTTACCAAAAAAGAATCAATTAAAAAACAAGATTCATCCAGCTACAAAAACATTTCAGGCAATTAGAATTTATGTAAATGATGAGTTAAGTGAACTAAAGACGAGTCTAGAAAAAACTTTAAAAATTTTAAATAAAGATGGTTTAATTTTAGTAGTTTCTTTCCAAAGTCTAGAAGATAGAATTGTGAAAGATTTTTTTAACCACAATAGTGGTAAACGATGGCGTTCCTCCCGCCACTACCCGGAGTTACCTGATAAACTGGCAACTCAACTTAAAATAATCACCAAAAAACCAATATTGCCATCAGCTTCTGAGATTTTAGAAAATCCCAGATCTAGATCAGCAAAACTTCGGGTAGCTCAGAAAATTTAATAATGAAGTATACTAAATCAATTATATTCTTTTTAATTCTTAATTTAATACTGGTTTTTTCAATGATTTTTATTGCTAACAATACAAGAGAAATCGAAAAAAATAATCTTAATCTGAAAATGAATATTTCTAAGATTTCAGAAAACTTAAAAATCAATAAGATTGAACTAGCTGCTCATCAAAATAGCTCATATTTAAAAACACTATATGAATTGTATTTTTATAAAACTCAAAACAATAATGTCCCTCTTATTGTAAAAATGAAAGAACTTTCAAATCAAGATAAAAATATTAAGCTTGTTAGTTCAAATAATTAATTAATGTTAAGTAAACTAAAATTATTTGATAGTGATTCTTTAAAATTACTTCATAGAAGAGTTTTTTTTTCAATTACAATTTTTATCTTTGTCTATTTTATTTCTATTTATAGAATCTCGTCAATTATGCTCTTTCCTGATCTGAATGATGATACCACTAATTATATAAAAAAAGATATTAGGGGCAGTATTTATGATAGGAATGGAAATATAATTGCTACTTCAATTGAAAGTATCTCTTTATCAATTAACCCTAATAAGATAAAAAATAAAAAAGAACTAGCCAATAAATTGGGATTAATTCTTGATTTAGATATAAAAAAAATAGAAAAAAAATTATTATCAACAAGTAAATTTATTTGGATAAAAAGAAATATATCTCCAGTTGAATATCAAGAAATAATTAATCTTGGTGAAATAAACATCAAAGCTCATAAGGAATTTAAAAGAATATATCCTTATAAAAATACGTTGTCACATATTCTTGGATATGTAGATATTGATCAAATTGGTCAAAGTGGAATTGAGAGGTATTTTGAAAATGATCTCGCAAAATCACAAGATATAATTATTAGTATTGATACTAATTTACAGCAGTTGGTTAGAGAAAATCTCTTAAAAACAATAAATAATTATAAAGCTGAATCCGGTTTAGCTATAGTTATGGATATTACTAACGGTCAAATCTTATCATCAGTAAGCTTACCTGATTATAATCCTGAGGACAAATCCTCATATAATAACAATAATTTAATGAATAGAGTTTTTCAGTCTAATTATGAAATGGGATCAACTTTCAAACCAATAACTGCCACTATTGGATTTGATTTAGATATTATAGATCCTCAAATGACTTTTGATGTTACAAAAAAATATTTAAATATAAGTGATCATGATAAATACAAAGATAATGGTATTTATGATGTTGAAAAAATAATTGTTGAATCATCCAATATTGGTACAGCTCAGATTGCTACTTTGATTGGAAAAAAAAACCAAATAGAATTTTTTGAAAAAATAGGTTTCAATAAAAAAATAAATATAGAAAATAAAGAAAGCTCAGCTCCTTTAGGAAATAAATATAATTGGGGTAAGCTAGAAACAGCAACGATAGGATTTGGTCATGGATTTGCAATTACACCTCTTCATTTAGTTAAAGCTTATGCTTCATTAGCGAATAATGGGAATGAGGTTTTTCCTACACTTCAATTAAACAAACAATTTGAACAAAATCAAATTTTTAATAATAAAGAATCATCTAAATTCTTTATCAATTTATTAAATTCTGTTGTTCTCAAGACCGAATACACTGGTCCTAGAGTAAAAGTAGATGGTTATTCTGTAGGAGGTAAAACGGGAACATCAGAATTACTAAATCCAAATGGTGGATATTATAAGGATAGAAACTTAACGTCCTTTATTGGGATATTCCCAACAAATAATCCAAAATATGTAGTTTACACTGCTATTGAGTATCCAAAAAAGGAAACAGGCACTAAACAAAGAATGACTGGAGCAAGAGTAAATGCACCCTTGGTAAAAGATATTATTATTAATATTATAAGCCTCTTTAATATTTCAAAAGATAAAAATGATGATCTTCTAAAAGTAGACACAAATTTTTTATATAGAAAATTAAATGCTACTGTCTAATTTATCAAAAGTTATAAGAGTAAATAAAACGTACAACTTTAATAAAAATAAATATTTCTCTGCAATTACCTCTAACTCAAAATTTACTAATAACAAAACGTTGTTTGTTTATGACAAAAATACAAAGGTAAAAAAGATTTATTTAGATGAAGTACTTAAGAATAAAACTCCTGCTATAATTTCAAATAAATATATTAAAAACTTAAAAATTCCTCAATTTGTTGTATCTAATATTAATTTTGAGATACATTATTTATTAACTAAGCTTCATAGCAATCTTCCCTTTAAAACACTAGCAGTTACAGGTACCAATGGAAAGACATCAGTTGTTTGGTATATTTCAAAAATTCTTAATTCACTAAAATATAATAATACAATGGTTGGTACTTTAGGACATTTTGTAAACGGAAAAAAAATAAATGATATAAATTTAACAACACCTGCCTATGAAGAATTATTTAGATATGGATCTTCGAATAAAAAAGAAAAAAATATTTTCATTTTTGAAGCTTCAAGTCACGCTCTAGAACAAAACAGGTTAAGAAATTATCCAATAAATATTGCAGCTATTACAAACATTTCAAAAGATCATCTTGATTACCATAAAACATTCTCAAATTATAAAAAATCTAAAATTAAACTTTTCTCTAATCATTTAGTAAATTCTGGATTTGCTATAATTAATTCAAGATTAAACATCTTATCTGAATTAAAAAAAACATTGATAAAAAAAAACGTAAAATTTAAATATTTCGGAAATAAAAATATAAAATTAATAAAAATCAATGATTTTGTATATTTGAATATTAACAATACAAAATATAAACTAGAAAATCTAAAACTTAAAACAAATATAGAATTAGAAAATTTAGAATGCGCGATTACTTGTTGCTTAGCACTTAATATTAGTCAAAGTAAAATTATAAGAGTATTATCAAAAGTTACAAATCCATCAGGTCGTTTGCAAACAATTGAGTATAAGAAAAAAAAATCAAAAATTATTATTGATTATGCACATACACCAGATGCTTTGAAAAAAATTCTACTTGCTTATAAAATCAAAAAAATGAAACCATCAATTTTATTTGGTTGTGGCGGTGATAGAGATAAAAGTAAGCGAAAATCTATGGCATTAATTGCAAATAAATATGCTGATAAAATTTATATAACGGATGACAATCCTAGAAACGAAAATCCATCTAAAATAAGGAAAAATATTCTAAAGTATTGTTCTAGAGCTATGGAAGTATCTGATAGAAGAAAAGCAATTAAATTAGCTATTAAAGAATTAAAAATGAATGAAATTTTAATAGTAGCAGGTAAAGGGCACGAAAAATTTCAAGTTTTAAAAAATAAAACAATTAAGTTTGATGATTTTACAGTTGTTAAACAATTATTAAATTAATGATCGAATTAAATCAATTAGAGAAATATATAATATCTAAAAAAGATAAAATTCAAATATCAAGTAAAGATATTAAAAGTGGCGATATATTTCTTGCTTTAAAAGGTAAAAGGTTTCATGGAAACAAGTTTTTAAATGAAGCAATAGATAAAGGTGCAAAATTTTGTGTAACTGATAATAAAAATTTCAAAAAAAATAAAAAAATTTTATATGTAAATAATATTTATAAATATCTTTCAAAAATAGCAAAAACGAAACGAGATTTATACAAAGGTAAAGTAATAGGCATTACTGGCAGTGCTGGTAAAACTACTTTAAAAGAAACTTTAGCATTTTTCTTAAAAAAAGATCATACCATTTCTTACTCAAAGAAAAGTTATAATAATCAGTTAGGTGTATTAATTTCTTTACTAAATTTAAATTTAAAATCAAATTATGCAATTTTTGAAATTGGAACAAATAATTTTGGTGAGATAAAATTTCTTAGTAATTTAGTCAAACCATCAGAGGTATTTATTACAAATATACAATCTACTCACCTTGAAAATTTCCAAACTAAAAATAATATTGCCAGAGAAAAAGCTGATATATTTATTTCTAAATATAATAATAATAGGAAAAAGCTATATCTCAATGTTTCTTCTAAATCTGAAAATATTTTAATCACAAAAGCAAAAAAAGAAAAAAATCTTAAAATAATTCGTATTGATAATTCTTCAAAAAAATATTTTATTAAAAAAATATCTCCCTATAAAAAATTGCATAAAGTAACTTTATCAATTAATAAAAAAAAGGTTAACATTGTTACTGATGCAATAGTAATGCATAGATTAAATAACTTATTATTTTGTCTTGCATTTTATAATGAAAATTCTCTGAACATTAAATCAGTTCTAAATCGTTTCAAGTTTTTAAAACCAGTGGAAGGTAGGGGATTAGTTCATAAAATTTCTTTAAATAAAAAAAAAATAAATATTATTGATGAATCTTATAATGCTAATCCTGATACAATGTTGCAAAGCATAAAAAACTTAGAAAATATCAAAGTAAAAAATAATAAAAAAATAATAATTCTAGGGACAATGAATGAATTAGGAAATAATTCTTATAAAATTCATTATAAATTACTACAACAATTAGATGCCACTATTTTTAAATTTGTAATTTTATGTGGCGAATTCTTTGAATTATCTGTAAAAAATTTAAATCCAAATAATGAATTTATCCATTTTAAAAATACAAATAAAATTATGCAATTTTTAAAAGAGAAAGTGCATAATAATGAAATTATTTTAATTAAATGTTCTAATTCGACAAAAATAAAGAAGTTTGCAAAAATATTATTAAAACAGGTATCGATTTGATTAAATATTTGGCCTTTGAATACCAATCTTTATTTAGTTTTCTAAATATTTTTAGCTATATAACATTTAGAGCTGGCGCCTCTATTCTTACTGGATTATTTTTTTCTCTCATATTTGGAAATTATATTATTAACAAATTATCAAATGTTCAGCCAACTGGCCAGCCAATAAGAGATGATGGTCCAGAGTCACATATAATTGCAAAAAAAGGTACTCCTACAATGGGTGGCCTGTTGATTATTTTAAGTGTTTTTGTTTCAACAATTATTTGGGCTGATTTACAAAATATTTTTATATGGATTTTACTTTTAACTATTTTAATTTTTGGATCTATTGGTTTTGCAGATGACTACAGTAAAATCAAATCAAATACCAGTAAGGGTATTTCATCAAAAATAAGAATTATATTTCAAATCATTTTTTCTTTTTTCATTACATATTTAATTCTTATCAATTTAGATCCAAGTATAAGCAAATCTATGACATTTCCTTTCTTTAAAAATTTAATTATAGATTTTGGAATATTTTATTTTCTAATTTCCATATTTATAATTATTGGATCGGCTAATGCAGTAAACCTAACTGATGGACTTGATGGTTTAGCAATTGTCCCTGTAATGATAGTTGCTATGTCTTTTGCTTTCATAGCTTATGTTTCAGGTAATATAGTTTTTTCTAATTATTTACTTATCCAATATATTCCTGGAACTGGTGAATTAGCAGTTTTTTGTGGTTCTTTAATTGGAGCCGCTTTAGGTTTTCTTTGGTTTAACGCACCACCTGCTAAAGTTTTTATGGGTGATACAGGATCTTTAGCATTAGGCGGCTCTTTAGGCTCAGTAGCAATAATATGCAAACATGAAATTCTTCTTGCAATAATAGGAGGTTTATTTGTTCTAGAAACCTTGTCTGTAGTAATCCAAGTATTCATTTTTAAAATGACAGGAAAAAGGGTTTTTTTAATGGCTCCACTACATCATCATTTTGAAAAAAAGGGATGGCCTGAGTCAACAATAGTTATTCGTTTTTGGATAATTACTATTGTATTAGCTTTGATAGGTCTTGCAACTTTAAGAATAAGATAATGTATTTAATTTATGGAATTCAAAAATCAGGACTTTCTATAGTAAATTATTTTGAAAATAAAAAAATAAAATTTAAGATGTGGGATGATAATCCAATAGTAAGAAAGGCTATAAAAAAAAATTACAATAAAGATTATTTTTTTAATATAAAAAAAGATAATTTGAATGATTTTAAAAAAATTTTTGTTAGCCCAGGAATATCTTTAAGACAAAAAAAATTTAAAAGAAAAAATATATCTAAAAAAGTAAATAGAGATTTAAATTTATATATTTCGAATTTAACAAATCAAAAGATTGTAGCTATTACTGGCACAAATGGGAAATCAACAACAACCAAATTAATAGGAGACATTTTAAAAAAAAATAATATTAAAACATTTGTTGGGGGCAATATTGGAGAATCATTATGCAATGCTTTTCTTCTTAAAAAAAAATATAAAGTTCATGTTATCGAATTAAGTTCTTTTCAATTAGAAACAGTTAAGTCACTTGATAGTAGAATATCAGTAATAACAAATTTATCTGGTGATCATTTAGATAGGTACAAAGGTATTAGTGATTATGTTAGTCAGAAGAAAAATATTATTACTAAAAATGGAATTAATTTGTTATCAATTGATGATATTTATTCAAGAAAGATATTTAATCAAAAAAAAATTAAAAATAAAATTAGTTTTTCTTTAGTCGATAAATCAGCTGATTGTTTCGCTAACAATGATTATATTCTAGATAATTACTTCAAAAAAAACAAAAAATTATTTATAAAAAAAATCTCAAAAGATTTAGAAGGTAATTTTAATATTCAAAATATTTTAATAGCATACATATGTAGCAAAATATTAAAAATTCCAGAATCTAATTTTCTTAAGGTTATTAAAACATTTAAGGGTCTGCCATTTAGATCATCTACAATTTTTACAAATAATAAATTAAAAATAGTAAATAATAGTAAATCTACTAATTTAAATTCAACAATAAATTCAGTTGTAAATTATAATAATATTTACCTAATCTTAGGAGGCATAGCTAAAGAAAAAAATTTTGAAATTCTTCTAAAATATAAAAATAAAATTAGCTGTGTATATACTTACGGAAAATCAGGAAATTTCATTGAAAAAAAATTAAAAAAAGAATTGGTTGTAAAAAAATCAGCAAATTTAAAATCAGTTATCAAAAAAACCTTTAAGGATATTAAAAAAAATTCAAATCAATCAACTATATTGTTCGCTCCTGCATGTGCCTCTTATGATCAATACAAAAATTTTGAAGAAAGAGGCATACATTTTAATAAATTAATTAAAAATTATATAAATTAACCATGGAATATTTAAAGAATTGGTGGAGTTCAATTGATAGAATTAATATTATATTAATATTATCATTGGGTTTTACGGGATTAATACTTTCATTTTCCATAGATGAAAATTTATCCATAAATAGACACTCTATTTTTTTTCTTTTTTCAGTTTTCTTACTTATTGCGTTATCAGACTTAGATAGTAAAAATATAAGAAGAATTTCATTATTTTTATTTATTATTTTATTAATAATAATACTGCTAATACTTTTTTTAGATTACGAAGTTAAAGGCGCTAAGAGATGGTTTCAAATATTTAACTTTACACTTCAACCTTCAGAGATAATTAAGCCTATTTTTGTCATATTGACTGCATGGTGTATAAGTAAATCTATAGAAGATAAAAAATTTTATTTACCTTTACTGTTTGTTTTTTTCTTCTTGCTTTTATCTTTAATACTTATGCAGCCTGATTTGGGAATGACAGTTTTACTGTCAGCAACTTTTTTTTGCCAGTTATTCGTTGCTGGTTTATCAATTTTTTTAGTTATAGTTGCATTTTTATTTATATTAGGAATTTCAATTTTTTCTTATTTTATTTTTGATCATGTTCAATCAAGAATTAATTCATTTCTTGGCGGATTAGGTGGGACTGATACATACCAAATAGATTTAAGTATTCAAGCTTTCAAAAATGGCGGGCTACTTGGAAAGGGTCCAGGGCAAGGTATTTTAAAAGAAAAAATTCCTGATGCTAACACTGATTTTATTTTTGCTGTTGCTGGAGAAGAATTAGGATTTATTTTTTGTTTAATAATTATTTTTATAATTCTATCTATTATAATAAGAAGCTTATTAAAAGTTCTACAACTTGAAGATCCATATAAAATTATAGCAATTAGTGGTTTAATTTGCTCATTTGGATTACAATGCTTAATTAATATCTTTAGCTCGCTGGGCCTTATACCAACAAAGGGTATGACACTGCCATTTGTAAGTTATGGAGGTTCTTCCATGATATCAATAGCAATTTTATTTGGTTTTTTATTATCTCTTACAAACAAAAAAAATGAAGAATTATGAAAGAAAATTTTTTACTAGTTACAGGAGGAACAGGTGGACATGTTATACCAGCAAAAAATTTTGCTAATTATTTATCTAATAAAAATATAAATTGCACAATTATAACTGACAAAAGAGGCTATAAATACTTTGATAATTATAATGGAAAAATTTATATAATTAGCTCGTCAAATTTGAATGGAAACCTAATATTTAAAATTTTTGGCATATTTCAAATTTTATTAGGATTAATTCAATCATTCATTATTATATTTTTATTAAAACCATCCCATTCTATTTCTTTTGGAAGTTATGCTTCGTTTTCTCCAATGTTAACATGTATGTTATTTAAACCAATTTATAAAGTTAAACTTTATATACATGAACAAAATTCAATAATAGGAAGAACGAATAAATTTTTTTTGAATTTTTCAAATAAATTATTTTTAAATTTTGATATTAAATCTAAAATCAATTCAAAGTTTAAAGATAAAATATTTGTAGTTGGTTCTCCAGAAAATAATTTTCAAAAAAATAATAACATAAGCAATAAAAATTCTAAGAGTAACTTTACAATTTTTATTTCTGGTGGCAGTCAAGGCTCAGAATTTGTATCAAATTTTGCAACAAATCTAATTAAAATTATAGATAATGAAAAAATTATAAAAGCTAAATTTATATTTCAGTGTTCTAAACATTTGATAAAAAAATATGAAGCAGAATTACAAAATATTAAATCACCAATAATTTTGAAAGATTTTTTTATAAATGTAGATGAAATACTAGCTAATTCTAATTTAGCAATATGCAGAGCTGGAGCAGGAACAATTGTTGATTTAATTAACTTTAAACTTCCATCGATATTAATCCCTTTACCTTCTTCAAAAGATAATCATCAATTTTTTAATGCTGAAATATTAGCTAAACATGACTTAGCCATAATTTTTGATCAAAATAATGATGATTTAGACAAAGCAAAAAGACATATTTATGAAACATATAGGAATGAAAGTAAATTAGAATCTTAAAGTTAAAAACTCTAATACTTTAATTTATAAATTAATACTAAATGCAAATTAACAGTAAAATTCATTTTATAGGTATTTCAGGAATAGGAATGTCTGGTATTGCAGAATTGATGCTAGATAAAGGATATTCGATCCAGGGTAGTGATATATCAGTAAATGACAATACCAAAAGATTAAAGAAAAAAGGTATAAAATTTTTTTTAGGACATAATAAAAAAAATATTAAAAATGCTCATGCTATTGTTTATTCATCAGCTATCAAAAAAAATAATCCTGAAATAAGAGAGGCATATATTAAAAAAATACCAGTTCTTTCTCGAGCTGATATGCTTTCTGAATTAATGAAAAATAAAAAATCTATTGCCATAGCTGGATCTCATGGGAAAACTACTACTACTAGTTTGGTAGGAAATATTTTCAATGAAGCAGGTTTAGATCCTACTATTGTAAATGGCGGTATTATAAATTCTTTTTCTAATAATAATCGTTATGGAAAAGGTGAATGGATGATTGTTGAAGCAGACGAGAGTGATGGTACCTTTTTAAAGCTTCCACATCAAATATCAATTATTACTAATTTAGATATTGAACACATGGATTTTTATAAATCAAAAAAAAATTTAATTAATGCATTTGAAAAATTTATAAATCTGCTTCCATTTTATGGAACCACAATAATGTGTTATGATGATAAGAATCTTAAATTACTAATTAACAAAATAAAAACTAGAAATATTTTAACTTATTCAATAAAAAATAAAAAAGCAGATGTATTAATCTTTGATATTATACAAAACAAACTAAAAACTTCTTTTAAATTAAAAATTAACAATAAAATTATTCATTCTTCTAATTATAAATTTACTATCAATGCAATTGGCAATCATAATATTTTAAATGCAACTGCAAGTATTATTGCAGCCAAACTAAATGGAATTAAAAATAAAGATATTAATAATGCTTTGATTAATTATGTAGGTGTAAAAAGAAGGTTCTCATTTATTGGAAAAAAAAATAAGTCCTTTGTGTATGATGATTATGCACATCATCCAACAGAAATTGCAGCTACATTAAGTGCAGCTAAAAGTCTAAAAAATAAAGTAATAGTTGTTTTTCAGCCACACAGATACACTAGAACTAAAATACTAATTAGAGAATTTATAAAAGTTTTATCTAAAGTTGATTATTTATTTTTATTAGAAACTTATTCAGCTGGAGAAAAGATTATCAAGGGTGCAACTTCAAAAGACATATATTCTAAAATATTAAAAAAAAATAAAAATACTATATATTTAAAAAATATAGGTGATTTAAATAAATTAATGAAACCTTATACATTGCATCAAAATACAATTGTTTTTATGGGCGCGGGTTCAATATCAAGTATTGCAAAAAAATATTTGAATAACTAATGTCAAAAAAAATTATAGAATTAGCCGATAAACTTAAAAGTAAAATTTACTCAGATTATAATGCTGGTAAACATACTTGGTTTAGAACAGGAGGTAATGCAAAAATATTTGCAATAGTTGAAGATAATTTAGAGTTAGAAATTATATTAAATGAAATAAATAATGAAAATTTTTATATAATAGGTTCAGGCTCAAATCTATTAATTAGAGATAATGGTTATAATGGAACTCTTATAAAATTAGGCAAAGGTTTTAATACTATTAATATTAATGATAACAAACTTGAAGTTGGCGCTAGTATTTTAGATATTAATTTATCAAATTATGCATTGAGACAAAATATAGAGGGTTTTGAATTTTATAGTGGTATTCCAGGATCAATAGGTGGAGCAGTTAAAATGAATGCTGGATGTTATGGTTCGGAAACTGTAGATGTTATAAATAGCATTGAGATTTGTGATAATTTTGGTCAAAGAAAAATAATTACAAAAGATAAACTAAATCTAAAATATAGATCTTCAGAAATAAACAATACTGATATAGAAAACCTAGGTAAAAGTATTGTTGAGAAAGTATATGCCAAATTCAATGTAAAATTGGAATGGGAGGTAAAAATAATAGGTGAGTAATAAAAA
>LULP01001109.1_pt1 | contig 12210 bp, 13 predicted proteins | sample 728111 | NCBI WGS metagenome assembly LULP01 (sample SAMN03860286, study PRJNA289734) | marine metagenome | biome: seawater column; feature: ocean; material: water; isolation source: Red Sea water column Station 149 - depth 25m | place: Saudi Arabia: Red Sea | collected 2011-10-15 | depth 25 m
AAATTAAATGATCAAATAGATAATCTGATCACCAGAGAATCAATAAATACTCTAAAGAATGTTGATGGAGTCGTTTTTCTGATAGATGTTCACCAGTCCATTTCAGATCAAGATCTTCAAATTATCTCCCTATGCCTTACTTCAGGGAAGCCAATCGTCATAGGTTTAAATAAAAGCGAGAATTTAAGTAAATCAGATAAATTAATCCTTAAAAAAGAAATTAATAGAAGGTTGTCTTTTGCGAGTCATTTAGAAAGTAAATTTATTTCTGCAAAAAAAAATATAGGAACTAAGGCTTTAGTCAGAGGGTTAATTAAAATTATAAAAAATTCAAGAAACAAAATATCAAAAAAAGAATTAAATGAAATTTTAGAAAGAATTGTAGAAAAAAATCCACCGCCAATTTCAGGAAGATTTAGACCAAACCTCAAATTTGTCCAATTGCAATCGAATAGACCTTTCACCATTTCAATTCATGGTAATAAACTCAAAGATATCAGTAATTCCTACACGAAATACATAGAAAAACAATTCAGAAAAGAACTGGATTTAAAGGGAGTTCCAATCAAAATTTTTTATAAGACTGATGACAATCCTTTTAAAGATAAAAAGAATAAGTTGACAGAAAGACAATTAAAAAAGAGGGCAAGGATAAGAAGGCGTTGATCGTTTTATTTTAAGCATTATAATTCTCTTGCCCTCCGAAAAATAAAATGTCAAAACCGCCAGTTAATTTAAATTTATTTACAATTCAGTTTCCAATCACTGCATTGTCTTCTATTTCGCATAGAATTTCTGGAGTCATTTTATTTTTCTTAACCTTCCCCTTTGTTTCATTGGTATTAGTTGCAATTCAATCGCAAGGGGGTTTTGATTATGCGTCAGCTCTAATGGCTCATTTCATCATGAAATCAGCATTGACCTTATACGTCGCGGCAATTGTTTATCACTTTTTCTCTGGGTTAAGACATTTGGCAATGGATTTTGGATATTGGGAGACACTCAAAGCCTCTAGATATAGCGCAATGATTGTTTATCTTTTATTTTTAGTTATGACTGTAATTTTTAGCTTTTTAATATGGTAACCAAGTTAAGAACATTTAAGAGAACTGGAGTTTTTGAGTTCTTTGTCATAAGACTTACCGCAGTTTTTCAGGCACTCTATTTTTTGGTTATATCCTTCTATTGGTTTCAGGTTGAACCTGTTAATTTTTCGGATTTAACGGCATTATTTGACAACATTTTGTTTAGGATTTGGACTTTCTTGATACTTGTTTCAATTTCCTATCATGCAATGTCTGGAATGTTGAATATTGCACATGATTATTTGACATCTAGGCTTTTAGGAAACGTATCAGGATTTGTAAAAAACTCTTTTCTAGCTTTATGTTGGATACAAGTTTTAGGTTCAATTACGGTAGGAATTTTATTAATAGTGAGTTAACTCTATGGCAATGAATGGAAAAGGTGAGGAATTAGACGCAAGTAAACTGAAAGTACTAGAGTTTGATGGAATTGTCGTAGGAGGCGGTGGATCTGGCTTGATGGCTTCCTTGCAATTAGCCCAATCCGGTTTCAAAACCGCTGTAGTTTCAAAAGTTTTCCCAACAAGATCACATACTGTTTCCGCTCAAGGAGGCATTACTTGTGCAATACAAAGTGCTGATCCGGATGATGACTGGAGATGGCATATGTACGACACTGTTAAAGGTTCGGACTTTATTGGCGATCAAGATTCTATCGAGTACATGTGTCAAGAAGGCCCCAAAGCAGTTTTTGAACTTGAGCATATGGGATTACCTTTTTCTAGAACAGAGGAAGGAAAAATTTATCAGAGGGCTTTTGGAGGCCAATCAAAGGATTACGGGAAAGGCGGTCAAGCAGAGAGAACTTGCGCAGCAGCAGATAGAACCGGCCATGCTCTTTTGCATACTCTTTATCAAGCAAACCTTAAAGCCGGAACGAATTTTCTAAGTGAATGGTTTGCAGTCGATCTGGTTAAAAATGGAGATAATCAAGTCGTTGGAGTCATAGCTTTCGAAATAGAAACGGGAGAGCCTTATTTTCTAAAATCTAAAGCTACAGTTTTAGCAACAGGCGGTGCTGGAAGGATATACCAAACGACATCAAACGCGATGATCAACACTGGCGATGGAACTGGAATGGTTCTAAGAGCCGGCTTCCCAGTTCAAGACATGGAGATGTGGCAGTTCCATCCTACTGGCATCTATGGTCACGGCACTCTAGTTACTGAAGGATGCAGAGGTGAGGGTGGTTACCTGGTGAATAAAGATGGTGAACGATTCATGGAAAGATATGCACCTAACTATAAAGATCTTGCCAGTAGAGATGTAGTTGCAAGATCAATGATGTTAGAAATTCTTGAAGGCAGAGGATGTGGCCCCGATGCAGATCACGTTTACCTTAAATTAGATCACTTGGGACCTGAGATTGTTCATAAAAGACTTCCAGGTATAACAGAACTTTCTAAAACATTTGCTCACGTTGATCCCGTTGAACACCCTATTCCTGTAGTGCCAACTTGCCATTATGCAATGGGAGGAATACCAACCAATGTACATGGTCAAGTACTTACTCAAGCAACAGACGGAACTGACAATGTAGTTCACGGTCTCTATGCGGCAGGAGAAGCAGCTTGCGTCTCTGTTCACGGGGGTAATAGACTGGGTGGAAACTCTCTCTTAGATCTTATTGTCTTTGGAAGATCTGCTGGGCTTCATATCGAAAATGCACTCAAAGATGGAATAACTTTATCTAAGGCTACCAATGACGATATTGATCAAGCTTTGGTTAATTTAAATAGGGTGAATATCAGTTCAACTGGCGAGGATGTTGCAACTGTAAAAGCTGAGTTACAAAAAAATATGCAATTAAACTTTGGTGTATTTAGAACTGGGGACTTAATGGAGAAGGGGTTAGTTGAGTTAGAGAACATTAGAGAGAAAACACAAAACATACACTTAACGGATAAATCGTCTAGGTTTAATACGGCTAGAGTCGAGGCATTGGAGCTTCTGAACTTAATAGAAGTTGCGCAAGCTACTGCTGTGTGTGCTAATGAAAGAAAAGAAAGTAGAGGCGCTCATGCTAGGGATGACTTCCAAGAAAGAGATGATGAGAATTGGTTGAAACACTCTATTTATTTTGCTGATACAAAGGAAGTGACTAAAAGAGACGTCAATTTCCGTCCTAAAACTGTTCAGGCCTTTCAGCCAATTGTGAGAAGTTATTAAGATGGATGCAATTGCCTCAAAGTCTATTTCCTCAATTAATCTTTCTATCTATAGGTATGACCCTGACAGCGGTAAAAAGCCTTACATGCAAGATTTATCAATAGACATTCCTGAAGGGCAAGACATTATGGTTTTGGATCTTTTGAATATGGCAAAAGAACAAGATCCAAGCATATCTTTTAGAAGATCTTGCGGAGAAGGTGTATGCGGATCGGATGGAATGAATATTAATGGAAAGAATGGATTGGGTTGCATCACTCCGCTTTCTGAGGCTTTGAAAGGCAACAAAATTGTTCTCAGGCCTTTGCCAGGGCTACCAGTTATAAAAGATCTGATAGTTGATATGAAACAGTTTGTAGATCAATACAAAAAGATTAAACCGTATTTGATCAACGATGAAGAAAAACCAGAAAGAGAAATAAAGCAAACTGTTGAAGAAAGAGAAAAGCTAGATGGGCTTTATGAATGCATTATGTGTGGATGTTGTTCAACAGCTTGTCCTTCATTTTGGTGGAATCCTGACAAGTTTTTGGGTCCTGCAGCTCTTCTTCAGGCTCACAGATTTATTAGCGACAGCAGGGATACTGCAACTGAAGAGAGACTTGATCAACTTGAAGATGCCTTCAGTGTCTTCAAATGTCATGGAATCATGAATTGTGTTTCCGTATGTCCTAAGGGTCTTAACCCCACAAAGGCAATTAACGAAATAAAGAAAAAATTAGTGAAAAGAGCTTTATAATAAAAGCTTGAACATTCACGAATACCAATCAAAACAGATTTTCAAAGAGTACGGACTTCCCGTTCCTAACTTTTTAACTGCAAACACAACCGAAGAAGTATTAGCCTCTGCAAAAGAAATTTCTGATACAAATTGGGTTGTCAAAGCTCAAGTTCATGCAGGAGGAAGTAGCAGTTATGGCTTCTCCTGAGGGAGGCATGGACATAGAGAAAGTGGCAGAGGATCATCCCGAAAAAATATTTAAAGTCTTTCTTAAGTCTCCATCAGTAGGAAATGAAGATCATTTGCCTCTTGCAGAAGGTCTTGAATTATCTGAAGAACAAACAAAAGAATTCAAAGATATTTTCAGAAACTTGGTCAAACTTTTTTTCGAAAAAGATTTATCTTTAGTTGAGATTAACCCGCTAGTCCTTAATGGATCGGACAACTTAGTATGCTTAGATGGAAAAATTAATATCGATTCTAATGCTCTGTTTAGACAGGATGAAATCTTAGAATTAAGAGATATCTCTCAAGAGGAAGAAAAGGAGTTAAGAGCTTCTGAATGGGATTTAAACTATGTGTCCCTTGAAGGAAACATTGGTTGTTTAGTTAACGGAGCAGGTCTCGCAATGGCAACCATGGACATTATTAAATTAGCTGGAGGAGAGCCAGCAAATTTTTTAGATGTTGGCGGTGCAGTTGATGAAAAAAGGGTTGCAGAGGCATTTAAAATCATCTTAGAAGATGAGAACGTAAAAGCAATACTAGTAAATATATTTGGCGGCATTGTAAGGTGCGATGTGGTGGCTGATGGAATAATTTCTGCTGTAGAGGGAGTGGGCGTAGATGTTCCGGTAGTTGTCAGACTGAAGGGGAATAATTCTGAGATCGCAAAGGAAATGCTGGGTAAAACTAATTTAAATATTATAGCTGCATCTGAATTATCTGAAGCTGCAGAAAGGGCTGCTGAGATAGTTAAATGAGCATCCTCGTCAACAAAGATACCAAAGTAATTTGTCAGGGCTTCACCGGTTCTCAAGCCACATTGCATTGTTCCCAAGCTATTGAGTATGGGACAAGCATCATTGGAGGGGTAACACCAGGAAAGGGTGGAGAAAGTCATTTAGATCTTCCTGTATTTAATTCTACAAAAGAGGCTCAACAAGAGTTGGAAATAGACGCAACAATAATTTTTGTTCCAGCTAAGTTTTGTAAAGATTCTGTTCAAGAGGCTATTGATGCAGAAATTCCATTGATCATTTGTATTACTGAAGGAATACCTACTTTGGATATGATGAAGTTAAAACAAAATGCTGACTCTGCAGGTTGCAGAATTATTGGTCCAAACTGCCCTGGTGTGATTACGCCAGATCAATGCAAACTTGGAATCATGCCCGGGTATATTCATAAGCCAGGGAAAATAGGAATCGTTTCAAGATCGGGAACTTTAACTTATGAAGCTGTTGATCAGACCACTCAAGCTGGTTTAGGTCAAAGCAGTTGCGTGGGAATTGGCGGAGATCCCATTCCAGGATCAAGTTTTATTGATATTTTGCAGCTTTTTGAAGAAGATTCTGAAACAGAAGGAATCGTGATGGTTGGTGAAATTGGAGGAACTGCTGAAGAAGAGGCTGCTGAGTTCATTCAGTCTAATGTTTCCAAACCTGTGGTTGCATATATTGCAGGAGTCAGTGCTCCACCCGGGAAAAGAATGGGACATGCCGGAGCAATAATCGCTGGTGGAAAAGGAACAGCGGAAGATAAATTCTTAGCTCTTGAAAAGGCTGGAGTTCATACAACTAGAAGCCCTGCCAAAATAGGAGAAGAAATAAGCAAACTAGTATGAAAAATTTCCATTGGTATTTTTTCATTCTCTTTTATTCGATTTTTTTTATCTGGTATTCAAATCTTTCAGGTCCACTGAATGATGAAGAGATTGATTCCTTTATGAAAGTCATTTCTGAAAGAAGTGGCAACGACGAACAAAACATTCAGCGTTTAAGAAAATTCATGGAAGAAGACGACGGAAAGGATTTTTTCATGGTTAACTTTTTAGACCTTATGAATTACTACATGGAATACATGTATCCTGAAATGTTTAAAAGAGCATCTCATCCAATTTTTTTCTCAGAAGTTTTTTTTCCAGCTATGGACATTGTGTCAGCACAAGGCATGGAGGAATGGGATAACGTTGCTTTCGTTAGGTACAGAAGCAGAAAGGATATGTTGGAAATTGGCTTAAATCCAATTTTTGATGAAAGACATCTTTATAAAATAGAAGCCTTAGAGAAAACAATAGCTATACCGGTAGAGACACCTCTCTTGAACGATTTAAGACTGATCCTTTTTTTTCTATTACTGACTTTAGGCTTAATAATTGATCGGATTCGAGCTTAGTTTTATTTATGAGGTGTAACTAAATACTTCTCCCCAGTAGCCTGTTTTGCATAAGTCAGAATTGAATCTGCATCCAACATCTCAGAAAGAGAAACCTCTTTAGTGTAATTACTAGCAAAAGTTGTTGTAATCTCATCAGCCACGCGTTGCCTCATCTTTTGGAAAATTTCATTTCCTGCTTTTGCAATAAAGGGAGTCAGAAGCCATCCACCAAGCCCCCAATTCAGTCCATAAGATCTATTTAAAACTGTTGGAGTAGGGTCTAAGCCTCCATAAATATAAACTTGTTTGTAAGTATCTGAACCATAACGGCTGTATTCTTTCATATTTCTATTTGCAGCAGTTTCCATAGCAGATAATATCTGACCGGCTAATTTACCTTCATTACCTCCACCTGTTGCATCAAATCCAAGAGTGGCGTTATTTTCAGCTATTGCATCAATGAGACTTTCCATAAAATTGTCGTTCGTAAAGTTACAAACATGAGTAGCCCCCAGACCTTTTAGTAATTTTTCATGTTCTTCTTTTCTTACAATGTTCACCAGAGGAATGTTATCTGCCAAGCAAATCTTAATTAGCATCTGACCTAAGTTTGAAGCAGCAGCAGTATGAACAAGAGAAGAGTGATTTTCCATTTTCATGGTTTCAATAAACCCAAGGGCAGTAAGAGGGTTCACAAATGAAGAAGCAGCATCTTTAGATGATGTTCCCTCATGCATCACAAGACAACTCTGCGCAGGTATACACCTATACTGAGAGTACATTGCTCCACCAGCAACACCAACTGTTTTGCCAATCATTTCCTTCGCATCTTTTCCTGCATCAATTACTACTCCGGCACCTTCATTACCAACTTGCATTGATTTATCTAATCTTGCTTGCATGGTCCTTAGTAGTTTTGGATGAACGTTCATCGTTGCTTTTTTGTCATCTCCTTCACCTTCAACTTTTAAAGATGTGACATCAGCAGCAAAACTTATTAATAATCCAAGATCTGATGGATTTATTGGAGAAGCTTCAACCTTAATTAAAACTTCATGATCTTTTGGTTTTGGAATTTCCGAAGAGGAAATGGATAAAGTTAATAATCCATCCGAGTTGATTTCAGACCTAATTTCTTTTGACATTTCTCCCATTTTTTTATCTCCCTTGATTTAAGAAAAAAGCTGGACTACAGCTAGGATCAACATTACAGACAAAGCCATGTAGATCATCGAGCTTAAGATGAGTTTTTTCATTTTTTTATAACCGTGAATTCAAATAGATTATCTGATTCCTTTATTTCTTTCAATTTATGCTCTAAATATTCACAGAATTTCTTAACATCAGGAACACTCATGGGATCGGTAGAAAGTAAGCGAACTTCTTCTCCGCTTTCAGCTTCATAAATTGCCTTATGCAAAAGCATAAGAGGCTCAGGACATTTAAGACCTTTTGCGTCAATTATTTTCATAAGATTGTTGGAACTGAGCGGAATTCTTGGATACTAAATTTAACCTCCAAAGAACCAATATAGATAAAATGAACATTCCAGCTGCCATTCCAATCCACATGCCAAGCGCTCCAATGGGCTCAATAATATTATCTGTTAAGGATATGTTGTAACCAAGCGGCATACCTACGACCCAATACGCAATTATCATTATCAAAAGCGGGACTCTTGTGTCTTTGTAACCCCTTAATGCACCCATGCCGCTAAATGCAATGCCATCTGTGATTTGAAAGATGGCTGCGACAATTAAGAGGGTAGAAGCTAAAGAAATTATCAAGCTGTTAGGATTAAAAAAACTTGCAAGGTATTCACCATATAGAATCAAAATTGCGGCATTGATAAAGGCAAGAGCTATGGAAAATCCTATTCCACAAAAGGCTGCAAATCTAGAATCCTGAGAAGCATTTGCGCCTACTAGATTTCCAACTCTTACAGAAGCTGCTAAGCCAATAGCTAGCGGTATCATGAATGTCACTGTTGAAACATGCATGGCAATAGAATGACTAGCTATTACGTCAGCCCCTAGTTGACCTAAAATTAATCCAGAGCCACTGAACATACTGATTTCGACAAAAAGGGTTCCTCCAATCGGTAGCCCTAAAATAACTATCTCTTTAATAATTTTAAAATCAGGTAAATCAAACTGGTCAAAGAGCCTACAGTCTTTGTAATTATCACTTGTAAAAATATAGGTTGCTAAAATAATTAGAGATAGCCATGCCGATACAGCAAAAGAAATCCCACAACCAGCGCCACCTAACTCAGGCAAGCCAAACTTTCCAAAAATGAATCCATAATTGAGTATTGCATTCACAGCTACCATAAAAAGGTTTATGTAAGTTATAGGCAAGGGTTTTGTTATACCTTCGCTCATTGACCTCAAAGGTTGAAAAAAATATAAAGCAGGAAGCCCAACCATTAATCCATACATATATTTTCTGGTTATCTCTCTTACTTCTTCAGGAGTACCAAGCAAGTTAAAAGCCCAAGAAGATTGACTCATTGCCCAGATTCCTAAAATAATCAGAGGAATACTTACCCAGAAAGACTGCCGTATTATTTTCCCAACATTGTCTAAAGTATTTGCTCCAAAATTTTGAGCTACCATTGCGGTAACAATGAATAAGGTTCCCATCAATCCCATGGAGATTGGGAAAAAAAACATTGGTATGGCTAATTGCCTAAATTTTGAGAGCTCAAACGAAATCTTAGGCAGAATTTTGTTTGGTCCTTCGTAAATTAATCTAGCAGTATTTGACATAAAAGGACGCTATCATATCACTTAGCACCAAAGCAGGAGTTATAAAATTAGAAAAGATAATCGACCATTTTGGTTAAAAAGAATTCATTGGTTTTTGGATAAACTTTATATTGAAAAAATTATCAGACCGCAATTTGACTACCTTGGAAAGGCTCCTATGATCATGGGTGTTAGGTATGTTCAAATCTTTGGTACAGGAATAAAAATGGGTGATTTTGCGACTCTAATTACCTCACCAGATGCTCATATTCATCTTACTACTTGGATAAGCGGAGGGTATGAAGGAAAAATAACTATTGGAGATTTTTGTTTAATTAGCCCTGGAGTCAGAATTTCTGCTGCCACAAACATTGAGATAGGTAACTCCTGCATGTTTGCTAACAATGCGTACGTATCAGATTCAGATTGGCACGATATTTACGATAGAGCTCAACCAGTTGGACAATCAGAACCTATTAAACTAGAAGAAAATGTTTGGGTTGGAGATAGAGCAGTAATATGTAAGGGAGTAACGATAGGTAAGAATAGTATTGTGGGTGCTGGAGCGATAGTCACCAAGGATGTGCCACCAAACGTTGTTGTAGCCGGGAACCCTGCAAAAATTGTAAAAGAGTTAGATCAAACAGCAAAAATGAAATCAAGAGAAGATATGTTTTCTGACCCCAAAGAAATGGATGATTTGTATTTAGCTCTTGATAGATATAATCTCAAAGGCAATACCTTTTTTGGATGGATTAAAAGCAAAATTTTGCCCTCAAGCAAAAATTGATAAAACTAATAATAGATAAAAATATTCCTATTTCAGAAGAATCTTTTGAAGGCCAGAATATTGATTTTGATTTTTTACCTTTCGATAAAATAAATTCTTCAACGATTAAAAATGCTGATGCTCTTTTTATTAGAACTACAACTAAAGTAAACAAGGAGCTCATTTCAAAATCCAAAATTTCATTTATCGGATCTTTTGCTTCTGGAGAAAATCATATTTCTAATGATTTATTAGATGATAGTGAATGTTTCATACAAACCGCCAAAGGTTCAAATTCTCAAGCTGTTTTTGAATATGTGCTCAGTTGTATGTTAGACAATGATTTTGAAGCATGTTCGGTTGGCATAGTGGGTCACGGCCACGTTGGAAAAAAAATCGATTCTAGTTTAAGTAAACTTGGATATGAGGTAGAGATATATGATCCTTACTTATATGATCATTCAGAAGATGAGTTGAATAAAGTTTTATCGTGTGAGGTATTAAGCATCAATTGCTCATATTCAAGGGAAGGAAAATATCCCTCTCATAATTTAATCTCAAAAGAACAGAGACCGAAAAGTAAATTAGTAATTAATTCATCAAGAGGCGAGGTAGTTGATTATTCTGAAATAGCAAAATCGTCAGAAATATTCAATGATGTTTGGGTAAATGAACCAAAAATTTCCCTAAATGATATTTATTCTTTCATGAATCACTCAAATGCTTTTGGCACACCTCACATAGCGGGTTATACATTCTCATCTAAAGAAAGACAGATTGATTTAATTTTAGAAAAGTTTAATGATCTTTTTTCTAAATCTGTGGAACGAAAAGAAGATAAAAAGTTTATAAAACTCTCAAGCTGTCTTTCAGACAAATTAATAAAATCAAAGAATTTAGATTTTAAATCCATGATTTCAGAAGTTTTTTCAACGAGAAAAATCGCTATAGAATTTAAGTCTCTCTTGAGTGAATACAACGAGATGGGTAAAACTTTTGGGCCAGAGGAATTTGAAAAGCTAAGAAAATCAAAAATGAGACAGGGCTTTGATGAAATTAATATAGATATACCTATGGATAAAGATCTATTACAAAGAATGGAGCTTTCTGGCTTTAAAAATCAAAAGAAATAAAAATTTTCCTAAAAAACTCACTTAGTTATAATTAACATATGAATGATTACAATTCTCTTCTAAGCGATCAGGAAATTGCAATTTTAAGAGAAAAAAAAGATTGGAAAACCACAATGACAATTATTTCAATGGGTTTGATGTATAAAAATAGAAAATTAAATGACTTTGCATCGCAGTGGTTTTGCGCTTTTCCAGTGATGACTGATACTTTTCCTTATCGAAAAATACATTCACAGCATCATAAATATACCGAAACAGATAAAGACCCCGACATAGGTTTAACTAAAGCTTTTCCTACATCCAGAGCAAGTCTGATCAGAAAATTTACGAGGGATCTAACTGGAGTTGCAGGACTACGAAGATACTTTGGGGCGCTAAAGTCTGCTTGGGGATCAAACTTGAGCCTATCTGCTCATATTTCACGATTTTTAAGCAAAATGCATGGATTTCTTTTAACTAACTTGATTCTTTTTACAATTCTTTATCTAAGCGGCAACCCTTGGCTTTACCTTTTTTTGTGGTGGGTACCGATGATTACTTTATTCAGCCTTTTTTATAGAATAAGAAGTATCACTGAACACTCAGGCGTGGAAGGTGGCAATGATTTCAAAAACACCAGGACTACAAAAGTGCCATGGTATTTAAGCTACTTTCTAGCCCCTCTGAATGTAAATTATCATGTTGAACATCACCTTTTTACATTTTGTCCTTGGTATAACTTACCTATGGCCCATAAAATGCTCAGAGCAAGGGGCCATACCTCTAAAATGGAAATTGCCAATGGTTATGGAGATGTCTTTAAGAAAATACTTCTAACAAATTAATGTCAAAGCAAGAAAAAGAAAAAAAGCAGATCTCAGCAGAGGCTTATTATGTGACCCAGCAGCATGGAACGGAGCCTGCTTTCTCTGGGAATTTGAATGATAATAAAGAGCCGGGAGAATATGTTTGCGTTTGTTGTGGATCAAAGCTATTTGATCATACTGCTAAGTACGATTCTGGTTCCGGTTGGCCAAGTTTTTATAAGCCATTTGAAAAAAATTCCGTTGCTTACACTGATGATTATGAAATTGGTTATTTAAGAAAAGAAGTTCATTGTTCTAAATGTTCAGCTCACTTAGGTCATGTATTTGATGATGGACCACAACCAACAGGTTTAAGGTATTGCATAAATTCAGTAGCTCTAGATTTTATTCCTGAAGAA
>LULP01000678.1_pt1 | contig 12176 bp, 13 predicted proteins | sample 728111 | NCBI WGS metagenome assembly LULP01 (sample SAMN03860286, study PRJNA289734) | marine metagenome | biome: seawater column; feature: ocean; material: water; isolation source: Red Sea water column Station 149 - depth 25m | place: Saudi Arabia: Red Sea | collected 2011-10-15 | depth 25 m
AAGATTTATCTAGGTTAAATTCAGGAAGATCATTATATGATCAAATTAAGTTAAAAAACTTACATGTAGACCTTTTGATTAACAATGCTGGTTATGGGAGATGGGGAACCTTTCATGAAGTAGAGATGGATGATTATGCTGACATGATCCAGCTGAACGTAACCTCGTTAAGTGAGCTATCACATTTATTTATTCCAGATATGATCTCAAAGGGTGAGGGTGGAGTTATTAATGTAGGCTCCGTAGCTTCTTTGACCCCAGTGCCTTACTCAAGTGTATATGCTGCAACAAAGGCATATGTTCTATCGCTTAGCGAAGGCTTAAGATATGAATATAGAAACTCTAATGTAAGAGTAATGGCTCTTTTACCAGGTGCAACAGTTTCAAATTTTGGTCAAGTAGCCACCGCCAAGTCAGATAAATTAAGAGAAAGATTAAACAAAAGATCTAAAAGTGCTACCGGAGCTGTTTTCCAAACTTCCCATGAGGTAGCTGTTGAATGTCTCGACGGATTTGCAAAAGATAAGCAATTTATTATCCCAGGAAAGGGTAATAGAAGAACTGCATTGATTACAAAATTTATGCCGAGAACAAAAGTACTTAATACTGTAGGTAATTTATTTAAGAAGATAGCTGGATAATGTTAGACAATAAAAAGATTTTTTCTATCTCTGACGTCTCCAATATAAGTGGTTTTTCTGTTCATACCTTAAGGTTTTATGAAAAGATTGGTTTAATGCCTTTTGTAAAAAGATCTGCATCTGGAAAAAGAATATATGACGAATATGATGTCCAGATCCTGAAATCAATATCTGTCTTTAAGAAGACCGGAATGACCAATAAACAGATTAAAGATTTAGGTTCTTTATATCTTGAAGGCAACAAGAAGGTGAAAGAACAACGCGATTTACTTTTGTCTCATAAAGAAGATATTACTAAGAAGATTGATGAGCTTTCAGAAGCTTTGGATATTATCGAAGAGAAGCTAGAAAAATCCTGTTTTTTATAATTCTTAACTATGCCTGAAATAACTCTAATCGGATGGCTTCATACAGTAATAGGCATAACCTCAATATTGCTAGGATTTTACTCCTTCTTTTCTTTTAAATTATTATCTTGGAACAAAATTCCATCAAGAATATATTTAGTTTTAACATTTATAACTGCAGTAACTGCTTTAGCCATTTACAATCAAGGTGGATTTGGAATTGCACATATAATGGGGGTTTTAGCTGTGCTGGCTGTTTTATGCGGGGTATATGTTGAGAGGACCAGGATATTAGGATACCTATCAACATACTTTTATACTTTGTGCTTTACTTCAACTTTTTTATTCCATAGCCTGCCTGCAGCAGCAGATACACTGAGAAGATTGCCAGTAGATGATCCTCTCGCAGATTCTCTGTTTGAACCAATAATTTTATATTTTCATATTGCTTTTGTAATTGTTTATTTCATTACTCTGATTTTTCAATTCATTTGGATAAAGAATAATAACTTGTAGTAAAATCATGCCATTGGAGAGGTGGCAGAGTGGTCGATCGCGCTACCTTGGAAAGGTAGTATACGGGCAACCGTATCCAGGGTTCGAATCCCTGTCTCTCCGCCATTGTATTTTTTACTTTTTTTGTACAAAATATACACATAAAGGGAAACAAATGCCTGATTTTAAAAAACAACTTGCTACATTCGTTCAAATGCTAAGAAACATTGAAGATGAATTTAAGCTACATTCTTTGACACCAAATGAGCAAGCAGTTTTTTATACTATCTTGAAATCAAATGATATATGTAACATTTCTAAAATTGTTGACGAATCAGGTTTATCTAGATCGACTGTTTATAAAATTCTAAGAAAGCTTGAAGATAATAATCTTATTGAAGCATTTCAATCTGAGTCAGATAAACGTGAATCTATTGTTTCCTTAAAGGTCTGATTTGAAATCTTTTCATAACCTAAAATATTTTTTAGAGGTATCTATAACCACTTTTTTATCTTTCAATCTTCTATATGTAATTTGGATTTTCTTTATCATTAGTTCTGAGACCGCATCTGGTTTTAATGGCAGTATTATGTATGTACCGCATGCAGCTAGGGTGCTTACAATCTGTTATTTTGGTATTGCAGCCATTCCAGCACTTTATGTTGCCCATGTTACTTGTACTTTTCTTATTGGAGGGTTATATGGATTGAATAACCTTCCATTGTTTGATTTACTTGGTACATCTTTCTTATCAACCGTCTGTGTTTTAATTGCTCTTTATGCAATGGCTGGATTAGGATTTAAAATAAGAACTCTTCCTTTTTATGAGTTTACAAAAGATTCTGTTTATTTAGATCTAAGAAATCATAAGCACATAATTATGGTAACTGTTTTTAGTGCAGCGGTTCATTCTTTATCCCTTTATGTTTACAATTATTTAAGAGCTATTTCATCAAATCCAGAAATGTTTGTTAGATTTTTTGTAGGAGACATCCTTGGAACCTTGGTAACAATTTTTACATTATCTTTTATGTTATTTGCATTTTTCCGTGAAAGATAAATTAAATCCATTTCATCTTGCAATACCTGTTTCTAATTTAGAGGAGTCTGTCGCCTACTATAGAGATACTCTTGGTCTTCGAGAGGGGAGGAGCTCGAAAAAGTGGGCCGACTTTGATTTTTTTGGCCATCAGCTAGTTTGTCATGTTTCAGACAGTATTAATGAGCAAGTTACTAATCCTGTAGATGGTGAAGAAGTTCCAATTCCTCATTTTGGTGTAGTTCTATCTATAGAAGAGTTTGAAGAATTTTTATTGCAAATAAATGATAAAAACATAGATTTTATTATCAAGCCAACCATAAGATTTAAAGGTGAGATTGGAGAACAAAGGACAATGTTCTTTAAAGATCCATCTGGTAATGCCATTGAAATTAAGGCATTTAAAGACATGAGTAACCTATTTAGCTCATAATTATTTGACTACTGTATAAATATACAGTATATTTGAAATATGAGTAATGTAATAAATATAAATTTTCAAGATACTATTATTTCTCAATGGGAAGAAGCTGTTGATAAGGAGTCAGCTGAAAAGACTCTTGCTTTCAAATACTTCAATGGAAACAAAGAAGATCTGAACAACTACTTATTCCCAAGGGATGGGGTAGCAGCAGCTAAAAACACTTTCTGTTTTTCAAATTGCCAACAACTAGAATTATTATAATTTAGCTGTTAACAATATCTATTTGCTGTATATAATAAAAGTTGGTTGTCGCTGTATCGCGGTTAATATGGGGGCCGCTTTATAGTATTTAATATTACCCTCACAAGGAGGTGGTCCTATCAATATTTTATTTAATTCAGGAATCGGAGGTTCAGCTTTTTGACAGAAGTTAGTTTCTGATTTCGTCTGATTATATTCAGATTTAGCCCTCTTTTTTAAGAGGGCTTTTTTTAATTTATTATGGAAAACAAATACTGGATTCTGATCACTATCCTTGGAGCTGTGTGGGGTAGTGCCTTTATGTTTATAAAAATTGCAACACCTGAATTAGGTCCAATTGCACTTGTGAATATAAGACTTGCAGTTGCAGGTCTTATATTTATTCCTTTTCTGCTTCAAAAAAAATACTTAAAGCATTTAAGAAGCAATATAAAAAATATTTTAGTTCTTAGTATTGTTAATACTGCTTTACCTTTTTCTCTTTTTGCATATGCATCCCTTGAATCAAGTTCAAATATGTTATCGATTCTCAATGGAACAACTGCGATTATGGCTGTTGTAATCTCCACAATCTGGTTAAAAGTAAAGCTAAATCTTTCTCAGATAACGGGAGTATTTATTGGCTTGTTTGGAATTGTAGTTTTAGCAAACCCCGATAATGTTTATATTTCTACTAAGGCAACTATCTTCTGTTTAAGCGCAGCATTTTGTTATGCATTATCGGCAAACTATATTCAGAAATTTGCCTATAAGACAAATACAATAGTTTTAATAGGTTGGTCTTTAGTGTTAGCATCATTTTTTCTACTTCCACTGACCCTATTCAATTTGCCTGAAAAATTCCCATCAAATAATGTAATTTTTTCAATCCTTTGGCTTGGTGTAATTTCAACAGGAATTGCTTTTCTTGGTTACGTGAGATTGATTGAGAAGGTTGGCGCAGTAAAAACTGCAACTGTTGCATATTTTATACCTATCTTTGGAGTAATCTGGGGTTATGTTTTTCTTGGCGAGCCAATTACATTACAAATTTTAATAGGTATGATGTTAATACTTACAGGAATAATTTTTACTAACAAAAGATATGACCAATATTAATGAACTATTAAATGAAGCAAATGAGCTAGTTCCAAGAATAAGTTTTGAGGATGCGAATGGCATCTTAGGTGATCCAAATACAATAATTTTAGATGTTAGAGAGGGTCAAGAGCTAAGAGAATCTGGAAAAATTAAAGGAGCAATTCATGTACCTAGAGGGCTACTTGAATTCGTTTTTAGACCGGAGGATTATGTTGAGAATCCAGAAAAAATGAAAATTCTAGTTTATTGTGCTGCAGGCGCTCGTGCAGCATTAGCTGCAAAGACCCTTATGTATATTGGTTACAAAGATGTTTTTAAACCTAACGACAAGAAATTTAACTTCAGCTAGGCCTTTTTTGCTAAGACGTACATGGAAATTAGCATTTTCAAACAAGGATACTTGTATTGGTTCTCTTGATGGTTCTTTTCTTGTAAGACCTTTAATAGTCTGATCCCAAATATCAAGATTTAAAACAGAATTCTTTTGGTTTGTTGATATCCATTCATTGTCAATAGTCCAGCTAACAGGGTTGGTACCAAATAAGAGTTCATCTCTCTTATATCTCTTCCATCCATTTGGATCCCATGTCCAACTCTCACCTTCTAGTTTTGCCATTTCATCCACAGTACACCAAGCAATAACACAGTTAGTTTGTTTAGGATCTTTACAAATTTCAATCTCTTTAAAAAGATTTTTGACATCACTTTTCAGTATTGGATATCCAATCAAATATGCTGCGACCATTCTTTTTGATAGATTAGTTCCATCTATATGTTTAGAAATGAGTTGTTGTCCATGCAGTGTTCCTTGACTATGAGATGCTATAAAAAAAGGCTTGTCTCCGATAAATTTCAGGAATTGAAAAAAAGCATTTTCTACATCTTCATATGCTCTCGCTAAAGCCTTTTGCCCATCTCCAGTTTCATCGAAAAAAGAAAAGAAGGTAGCTTGTCTATACTCGGGTGCATAAATATCACAACTTAAATTAAAAGCCGATGCTTGACCAGCTAACATTCCTTGAGTTCTCTCAAAGTGAGCACTGTCTTTATCAATTGTTGCATTCCAGGTTTTACCAAAATAACCAGTTGGATGAATATAAAATACAGCAGCATCTTTTAAATCATCTAAATTTTCTTCATCAGGTGAAAGCTTTTCAGGTCCATTGCCAAGAAGGGGATGAGCTGCCCACGAATCAAGCTCTTCATATTTTGGTCTAGGTGGAGGTATAAATTTACTAAATCTCATTGTCGGCTTTATCATTTGACCAACAACTCTAAAAAGGATTTGTTTTCTAAAAAAGAAAACAATTAAGAACAAAATCAAAAAAAAGATTACGTATATGATTTTTACCTCCCGTGTTGGCGCGCCCGGGAAGATTCGAACTCCCGACCCCTTGGTTCGAAGCCAAGTACTCTATCCAGCTGAGCTACAGGCGCATTCTTTAAGCATATTATATTTCTTTTTATTTTTCTAAAAAATTATTATGTTAAAATTTCACTGTTTGTATTTGGGGAGAATAATGAAATTTAAATCAATTTTTAAATACTTTATTTTATTGCCTGTATCTCTTTATTTGCTTACATTTATATTTATATCTTTTGATTTAAGAGAGACAAGACCAATCATTTCTTTGTTCAAATTACTTCAAACTGATACTTCTCTTGATATTATTGATTCATCACTTGAATTAGAGAGTGAAAAACTTGAGACAACTATTACAAGTAATCCAAACAAAAATGTTTACTTCGGAGATTTGCATGTTCATACAAAATATTCTTTCGATGCATATGTCTTTGGGGTAACAGGGTCACCTGATGACGCTTATATGTATGCTAAAGGAGCAAGCGTTAAGCATCCTTTGGGATATGATCTTCAGCTACGTGAGCCATTAGATTTTTATGCCGTTACAGATCATGGTTTTTTTATGGGGATGATAAACAATTATGCTGATACATCGTCAAGAATTTCAAAAAAAGACTTCACAAAACCCTTTCATAATATGAATGCAGATGTAGCCAGTAATACTTTAGATGAAAATTTAGATACCTTTCCAGAAAGGACTGCTATGTTTAGTGACGTTATTGCTTCAACTATAAACATGCCTTACTTTGACCTTCACCCAAAAGTGATGGCCGCATACTTTACAAGAAATGTTCAACTTGCATTAAAGTCTTTTGATTATAAAGTGCATAAATCTGCATGGGCTGATATGGCTAGAGCCGCTGAGGAACATAATGATCCTGGAAACTTTACAACTTTCTTAGCATATGAATATACAACATCCACTGATGTTGAGGGAGGAAATCTTCACAGGAATGTTTTCTTTGAGGGCACAAAAAGACCACTCAGACCCTTTACCAGAATTGACTCTCTAAATCCTGAAGATTTATGGACATGGATGGATGACTTAAGAGAAAGAGGAGTTGATTCAATTGCTGTTCCTCATAATGGAAATGGATCAAATGGGAACATGTTTGAGATGGAAACATTTGAAGGCGGTCCAATTACTAGGAATTATTCGTCAAAAAGAATGAGAAATGAGCCTCTTGTTGAAGTTACTCAGGTTAAGGGAACTTCAGAAACTCATCCCTTATTATCACCAGATGATGAATGGGCTGATTTTGAAATTATGGACATTAGAGTTGGAAGTAGACCTCCTACATATAGTATGCCTCAAGCTGGATATGTTAGGGATGCATATTTAAGAGGCTTAACTTTAGATTGGTTTGGTCAAGGTAATCCCTATAAGTTTGGATTAATTGGATCGTCGGATACGCATGTACTTGGAGGTTCCTTTGATGAGTCAAATTATTGGTCAAAAGTTGGTATTTTAGATGGTTCTCCCGAAGCAAGAGGCACGATTCCTCTTACTCAAGAAAGAATTAATACGACAAGACAAGGATTAATTGATGCCAATCAACCTGTATTATTAATAGACAGAGAACAGGGAACCTATATGGATGTTGGGTTTGATCAGTGGGGAGCATCAGGTCTTGCAGCTGTATGGGCAGAAGAAAATACAAGAGAGTCTATATTTAAAGCTCTAAGGAACAAAGAGACTTTTGCTACTTCTGGATCAAGAATTAAATTGAGATTTTTCGCAGGCTACGATATTGCATCAGTAGATTTAGATTCGTCTGATCTCATCTCACAGGCTTATGAAAAGGGTGTGCCGATGGGCTCAGATATAAATTATGATGATGATAGAGAGCCCCAGTTTTTGGTTTGGGCAGTGAAAGGTAAACATGGAGCCCCACTTCAAAGAATTCAAATTATAAAAGGCTGGATTGATGCTAATTCTGGAAGGCCTAAAGAAATGGTTTATGACGTTGTTTGCTCAGATGGTTTAATGGTTGATCCCGTAACACATAGATGTCCTGATAATAATGCAAGGGTTGATATCAATACATGTAAAATTTCAGATGATGTTGGTGCAGTTGAGCTTAAAACTAAATGGCAAGATCCCGAATTTAAATCAACAGATAATGCTTTTTATTATGTAAGGGTTCTTGAAAACCCAACATGCAGATGGTCAACATGGGATGCTATTAAAAATGGTTTCAAACCTAGAAAAGATCTCCATAGCACTATCCAAGAAAGAGCATGGTCTTCACCTATCTGGTATGTTCCAGAAGATGATGGTATTGAAATTATTCCTCTTGGCGGATCAATAAGTTTAAGAGATTAATTTTTTATGAAATCAAGAATAGGTTTATTTATTCTTATAGGCTTATTTCTATATATAGTTGATTATAGATTTTCATATGATGAGGACTTAAATCAAATCATAATTCCTGATGATGAAATACTTGGGTTAATAGATACTTGGCGTGATCAAGTGGGAAGAGATCCATCTGATGAAGAAATTGTAAGGATTATAAATAATTTAGTTAATGAAGAAATACTTTATAGAGAAGCGTTAAAACTTGAATTGGATAAAAATGACAGAATTATTAAACGACGCCTAGCTCAAAAAGTTGAGTTCCTCAAACAAGATGATCGTCAGCCTTCATCTGCAGATTTAGAAAAATTTTATAATGAGAATAAATCAAAGTATGTTGTTGAAGATCTTTTTTCCTTTAGTCATTATTTTTTTTCTGATCAAGATAATTCTGAAACTAGAGCTAGGGAAAGTTTAATTAAAATTATAAATGGAGATGCAGTTGATTCAGATCCCTTTATATTGGGAAATGACCTCAACTTGGTCTCAAAGAATGATCTTCAAAAGAATTTTGGTAATTCTTTTTATGAAAGCCTTACACAAATGGATGAGAATGAGTGGTTTGGACCAATTGCTTCTGATTTAGGATTGCATATTGTCTTCATTAAAAAGAAGGTTAACGGATATGTTCCTGGACTTAATCAAATTTATCAAAAAGTTTATGGTGATTATCTCATTATGAGGAGAAGAGAGAACGTAATTAATTTCTTGGATGAAATTAAGCAAGATTATGAAGTTATCATAAATCCAGATTTAACTTTTAATTAATGAAAAATATATATTTTTTCTTTTTATTAATCTTTTCTTTTTTTACCAACAGTCATGAATTCAATCCTGCTCACCTAATACTTAATGAGGAATCTAATTTTTCTTATTCAGTAAAATTATTTTATCCGCAACAATATAAATATAATTCACCTAAAATCTTATATCCCTCTAGTTGCACTTCTTCTGAAGTATCTAAATCTAGTAATATAAAAAATATTATTGAAACCTATGAATTGGAATGTTCAGAAGATATTAAAGGAAAAAAAATTAGATTTGAAAATCTTGACTTCCTGACTGATGCTCTTCTCTCAATAAATTTTCTTGATGGCTCATCTTACGAATCAATAGCAGGATCAAGAAATCTTGAAATAACCATTCCACTCGAACAATCTGTTTATCCGGTTGCTTACTTTAATTTAGGCTTTGATCATTTATTAAAAGGGATTGATCACATTGTTTTTTTAATATGTCTTATTTTCTTAGTTAATGGATTTATAAATTTAGTTAAAGTTGTTACAGCTTTTACAGTTGCTCATAGTATAACTTTATCCCTATCATTTTTAGGGATTGTTACTATTAGTCAATCTGTTATTGAGTCATTAATTGCCTTAACTATTATTTTTGTTGCTCTTGATGCTGCAGATAAGAAAAATAAGAAATTTCCTTGGTATTATGCTTTTGGTTTTGGTCTTTTGCATGGATTTGGTTTTTCAGGAGCTCTTTCAGAGATTGGAATTAATAATAATGAGTTAGCTCTTTCACTTTTATTCTTCAATGTAGGTATTGAAATAGCTCAACTTGCAATAATACCAATACCTTTTTTGATAATTTTCTTCTTTAGTGACAATAAGATCTTTCAAAATATTAAGTACTTAACTGCGATAATTATTGGTGGTATTGGCGTATATTGGTTTATAGATAGAGTAATAGGTATTTTTTTATAATTTATTATTTTTAATTATCCATTGTGCATAGATATTTCAAATAGATTATTATGACTCTATGAGATTATCTCCATTAATCATATGCTTCTTATTAATATTTTCATGCTCTGTTGAAAAAGAACTTTCAACAATAGATAACCTTCATGTTCTTATCGAATCTTTATCTTCAGATGATATGCAAGGAAGAAATCCAGGAACAAAAGGTGGTCAACTTGCCAAAAATTATATTTCGGATCAATTTTCTTCAATAAATCTAAAAACTTTTGGCAATAGTTTTTTCCATGAAGTTCCAGCTGTTTCATCAACAGTTAAAGATTCATCTTTTTTTACAATCTCATTTAGAGATAGAGATAGAAAACTTTCTTATGGAAGTGAAGTCGTTTTTTGGTCAAAGAGAAATAAAGAAACTCAGAGAATTAACTCAAGCGATTTAGTTTTTGTTGGATATGGAATTGTTGCCCCAGAATATAATTGGAATGATTACGAAGGCATTGATGTGAAAGGAAAGACTGTAGTGATGCTCATTAATGATCCGGGTTTTGATACCGGTAGACTTAATTTATTCAACGGAAGAGCAATGACTTACTATGGAAGGTGGACATATAAATTTGAAGAAGCTGCAAAACAAGGTGCTGCTGCTGCCATCATAATTCATGAAGAGGAGGCCGCTGCATACCCATGGTCTGTTGTTGAAAATAGTTGGACAGGTCCTCAATTAGATTTGCAAAGAAAAGATTTAGGTATGAGCAGATCGATCCTTGAAAGCTGGATAAGTCTTGATGTTGCAAATGAAATTTTTACCTACACAGGATTTAATTATGATTCGCTTAAAGAGTTTGCGCTTGATAAGTCATTTCAAGCTTTTGAAATGAAGGGGCTATCATTGACTGCTAAGATCAATAGTAATATCTCATATTTTAGCTCTCATAACTTGATTGGATATAAGGAAGGCATCAGTAGACCAGATGAATATTTAATTTTTATGGCACATTGGGATCATCTGGGTGTAAATGATGAGCTTGTTGGGGACCAAATATTTAACGGGGCTGCAGATAATGCTGCTGGTGTTGCAGCTATCATAGAGTTAGCAAGAAAATTTGATCAAGTTCAAACAGAAAGATCAGTCATATTTACTGCATTAACTCTGGAAGAGTCAGGACTTTTAGGGTCTACATATCTTGCAGAAAATCCCCCTTTTAATTTAGCAAATGTTGTTGCTGGATTTAATTTCGATAGAGTTCTTCCTACAGGAAAAACCAAAGACATGGCTGTAATTGGTTATGGAGCATCTGAGTTAGAGGATTATCTTGAGGCAGAATTAGAAAAACAAGGTAGATATATTAACCCAGATCCAAATCCTGAAAAGGGGTACTTCTATCGCTCTGATCATATTAGTTTTGCAAAAAAAGGTGTACCCGTATTGTATTCAGATGATGGATTTGACTTAGAAGAAGGAGGCATTGAAGAGGGGTTTAATGAGATATATGACTATACGAATTTTAGATATCATGGAGTAAATGATGAATATGATCCATCATGGAATCTTGAAGGATTTGTACAAACGATTGATACAATTTTTAATATTTCTTTAGATCTAAGTAATTCGTCTGATTGGCCAAACTGGTATGAGGGGAATGAATTTAGAGCAACTAGGGATGCTCAATTGTCATCAAAAAATAACCCTTAAAAAAAACTTAACTTTTTTTTCATAAAGGTGTTGACACTTTTTAAAAAGAGCGTAATATTAACTTTACCTAACGGGGACTGATAAGGGACCAACTGCAGACGGAAACTTAAGAGAAACCGAAGGAAGAGCCCTCAGGGTGAAAGCGTTTTAAAGAGTATACGATAAAAAATAGCTTTAAAACCCACCAAGGATGAAGAGATAGCATCCAAGGAGCTAAAGAAAATCTCACTTTAGACAAGGTAGTTGAAAATTTGCTTAAGCACAATATCGCATAGTACTTAAAACTTAAATTTAAAATTCTGGATATGCCTCCACTCCAGTTTCTACAAGATCCAGTCCTGTCTCTTGTTCCATATCGGATGCTCTTATAGGTATAAACTTATCGATAACTAAAATAGTTATTAAGCTCGCTACATATGTAAAACCTGCAATTGCAAGAACACCTGCAGCTTGAGCAAAAATAGATCCACCGGTAAAACATACAGCCATCACACCCCAAATACCTACAACCCCATGAGCTGAGATTGCACCAACTGGATCATCAATTCCTCTTTTGTCTAATCCAATTATTGAGAAATACACTATGATGCCACCAACTGCACCTATTAATAATGCTGCTCCAGCACTAGGCGCGCTCGGTGCTGCAGTTATTGCAACTAAACCAGCAATTGCTCCATTCATTGCCATAGTGATATCCATTTTTCCCTTAACTAATTGACTTATCATTAGGGATGCAACAACACCACCGGCCGCAGCAATATTTGTAT
>LULP01000362.1_pt1 | contig 12133 bp, 12 predicted proteins | sample 728111 | NCBI WGS metagenome assembly LULP01 (sample SAMN03860286, study PRJNA289734) | marine metagenome | biome: seawater column; feature: ocean; material: water; isolation source: Red Sea water column Station 149 - depth 25m | place: Saudi Arabia: Red Sea | collected 2011-10-15 | depth 25 m
TATAAGGGTTTTGGAGAAATCGCAATAGCTTTAGGTTTTGGGCCTGTAATGGTAATGGGTGCACATTATGTACTTACTGCACCAATACATAATAATGATTTGTCCCTTTGGAACTGGGCTGAAGCACTAATTGCATCAGTACCTATTGCGTTGTTAGTAATGCTTATCGTTTGGATAAATCAATTCCAAGACGCCCCTTCTGATGCAGCTGTTGGTAAGAATACTTGGGTTGTTCGTACAGCTGTTAATGATGGCTGGATGAGGTTAGAAAAACCATTATCTCTTTACAAACAATTTATGATTGAGGCTTTTGCATCTGTAGCTTTGATTGGAATTTTAAGTTTCTTCACTGATTTTGGAACAGTTTATGCATTCATAGCATTGCTTCCTTTAGGATTAGTATGGAAAGCATTCAAAATGGCCGATGATTGGATGGTTAAATGGAACGATCCTGAAGCAGATCGTCAAAAGGTACCTTATGAACTCCTCCTAGTAAATGTATCAACTATTGGAATTCATTTTTTAACAGGAATACTGTTAGCTGTTGCTTATTTCATTTAATTGAACGAATCAGCTAATTTCTCTAATATTCACAAATTTTACGACTTTATAAATTCACTAACCACTTTAGGTTTTGATAAATCATGGCGAAAACAAGCTGCTGAAAAATTAAACCCTGGAAATGTTCTAGATCTGGGAAGTGGAACTGGGGCTTCATATTCCGGAGAAATGTGACCGATACAGAGAAAACACTGAGTGAGGTCTATAGAGTACTTAAGCCTGGAGGTAAGTTTATATTACTTGATATGACAAGACCAAAAAATACTTTTTATAAACTAATTCATAAAATTGGGACATATATTTTGTTGCACTTTGTTGGTCTCATAACATTGAATCTTAAGGAATATAGGTTCTTATATAAATCTCTTGATTTTTATCCTCAACCTGAAGTTCATTTGACAAAAAACAATTACACAAATCTTGCTATAGAAAGAATTGGCTTATTTGATTTTGTTTATTTGGGAGTGTTTACTAAATAGAAGTCTACTGATTAGCTAGTTGAATTAGTAAAGCACCAACCATGTCTGCAGGAAGATTTCCAGTTCTTCTAGCAACAACATTCAAATCTTTATCTAAAAACACCCAATAAGGGAAAGCGCTAAGGCCATAAGCATTACCTATTTCACGATCTAGATCATAAAGTTGTGTCTCGCTCCATCCCTCGTCAGCAAGCCATTTTTGAGGTGGATAATTTTCTCTACCACGATCAATTGATGTTGCTATAGCAATAACATCTACACCCGGAGGAACACCAGCTGAATCAATAAATCCTTGAACTACAGGAACTTCTTTTTGACAATATCCACACCAGTGAGCAAGGAATAATAAAGCTTTTGCATTACCATTTTTTTCTAGACTAACTATTTCGGAGTTTTCATTTGGAGCTGAAAATATAGGAGCAGCAAGGCCAGCAGCTACATTATCATCATTCTCTCCTGCAAATTCTGGAAGTAAATCTCCAGTAACTGTGGTTTCACCCTCTGGAAGTCCAGCAGCAACAGGTTCAGAACTGAGTGTTACACCTATTGCGATTGCAAGCCCTAACACTAAAATAACGGCTCCAGCGATGATAAAGTTTTTATTCAACTAATTCCTTCCTTGCAAAATCATAATACAACAAAGCTACAAATATCGTTAAAAATCCGGTCCCTGCCATCACTGGAATACTTATAAAACCAAAAATATCAACGTATTTCATATCACATGGCACATCAACTGCACAGGTTCCACCTCCACCTCCACCGTTTTGAAGAAAAATATGATATGCACTCACAGCTACCCCGATAATACTTATATAACCAACCCTAAAAAAAGATCGCTTAAATAATGAGATTATTAATGCAATTGCTATTGGATACATTAAGTACCTTTGATACCAGCAAAATCTACATGGTATAAAACCAACCACTTCAGAATATACAATACTTCCAATCGAACTAAAGACTGCAACTGAAATAGCGAAGTTTAAAAATTGATCAGTTATTAATTTACTAAAAGTTTTTTTTGAAAAGTAAAGATAAAGCATTGCTGCTGTAGATGCCCAAGCAATGAAGGTAAGGAATCCAAAAAAAGTATTAAATAAAATTATGAGATCCATATTGAAATTTTAACCTACAAAAAATGATAGGCGACATTTGTCGCCTATCATTAAATCCTGCAACAGGTGCAATGTATCCCAAAGGATAAATTATCCAACCTACAAGGATTAAGTTCTTAATGTTTTCAAAAGCTGCTGCTTCGTCACCTTTAAGACCTTCTCCTTCAGCTTGAAGATTTCTCATTAGCCAGATGTAAGTTGCCATAGCAATTACAAATCCTGTCCAATATTCGTTGCTTCCTGCTACTGATGTTTCACCGTAGTATCCTGCACCAATCATTACTGTTGCTGCAACTCCCCAGTTACGGACTGCCTCATTATATGCGGCACCCTTTCTTGTAACTGCAAGGACTTCCACAAACATCAAAGGAACGGTTAAGACCCAGTCAACGTATCTTAACCCTGTATCGTATGCTCCACTTTCCCAAGATGCACCCATCTTTTGATAGTGATACCATGCAATACCACAGACAAGTGCTGAAATATATACACCACGTCTGTGTTCTGGTTTAACTTCTCTTGATGAAGCAAGTAGAAATACTGTTCCTGCAAGCATTCCCACAGTTGCCACCATGAAAAGTCGGTATGTTAGTTCTTCCATTTTAGAAGTACTCCTTTTTTTCTTTAATGTGAAACGTTCACATCACAAATGTACCATTCTTGTGAAATTATTAAAATAATTTGAAAATTTTTTAATAAATTTTGTAACTTTATTTTTAAAAAATAGTAATTAAACAGTGGATCCGACAGACCATTTTTCTAAATATGGTTTCAAATTAAACTTTGTTGCTGTTGATTTTGAGGTCATATACCTAATTTTTCCATAAATTGGCCTCTCTGGACCCCATGCTCTGTCATATCTTCCTAATATCCAAAATACTCCTGAGTATGAGTTTGGATCTCTTCCATCTAAGGCAAAACGATCATTTAAATCTATCAAATAGGAAAGTGCAATTTGTGGATTAGGCGTCCATTCAAGAATTTTCTTACCCCATAACATTCTTAAATAATTATGAATTCTACCTTCAGTTTTTAACTGATTTTGAGCTGCGTTCCAAATTTCATCATGTGTATTAGCATTTGTAAATTCTGATAAATCATAGATATATTCTCTTTCATCATTGGCATGATCGTCTAATGTTTTAATTGCCCAGTCTGGTAAAGATTGATATTGGTCATAGTTTGCTCGTTTTACACAGGTATGATATCCAAGCTCTCTCCAAGTGATTAGCTCATCAAAAAAACTTTCGAGATTAGCAGATCCTCCCCACCATCCTTCTCTACGACCAACGAAATTTGGATCTATATTCTCTACTGACCATGACTCACTACTAATAATTTTTTCAAAGACTTCATAGGTTGAAATATGTCCGAAATGAAAATAAGGTGAAAGCTGGCTACTTGCATCTTCTGAAGGATGACTTCTTAGTTTTGAGTAATCATTAAATCCTTTTTTTGCAAAAAGATCCAATCTTGATTTCGCTGCATTATATCCACCAACAACATCACTAACCTCTACAGATTTATCAACATTTAAGTTATTTAAAAAGTCTTGAGTGTTGACTTTATTAAAATCAACAAGTTGATATTTCTTTAAAATTGGTTCTATTAATTTTTTATCAAATTTTAAATTAAGATATTCAAGAGGATCTTTCTCGGGGACTTCAACTAAAAAGTCTTCAATATTCTTGTGCATGAATCTTCTAAAGTCATGAGCACGTACATATTCTTTTTCTGCAATTCTTATTGGAAGTAAGCCATTTGAATCAACCAATTCATATGTTGTTTGAATACTCCCCTTTGCTTCTGCTGTCATTTGAGGAACAAAATAAGTTGGATAATCATCTGTTACAACAGCTGCAGCATTTTTTGCTAACTCAATTAATAATTTATCCGCAATTCCTTTTTTTTCTTCAACATATGGAAAATAAAAAGCTTTAGATTTTTCAGTTTGTTTTTGTATATCTTGGATGCCTTCAATAGCAAATTTGTGAAATCTAATGCTTGCCATAGGATAATCAATTGTCATTGGTTCAAAAATAAGTAAAGGTTTCGAGAGTTTGTTTGCCCATTCAATTGCACGTTGAAGCGAAAAATTATAATTTACTCTTCTAAATGCGATCATCCAATACAGAACATAGGGAGCGTCCATATTTGGCTGTTCATCATTAAGTGTTGTAATTCTATTTATTGGCACTTCAAGCATAAAAATATTATAAGATTGAATTCATTTTTAAATTGAAAATTATCTGTTTAAAATTACATTTGTATGGGAGCAATTGATATCAAATCTGCTGGGAAAATATACCCAAATGGTACAAGAGCACTGGAAGATGTAAATATAACTATAAATGATGGAGAGTTTGTAGTTCTGGTCGGGCCATCAGGTTGTGGTAAAACTACTCTACTGAGAATGGTTGCAGGCCTTGAAGACATTACTGAAGGTGAAATTTCAATTGGTGATAAGACTGTCAACGATGTTGCACCAAAAGATCGTGACATAGCAATGGTTTTTCAAAATTATGCACTTTATCCACACATGTCAGTTTTTGACAATATGGCTTTCTCTTTAAAACTCAGAAAATTACCAAAAGATGAAATAGAACAAAAAGTTAAGGAGGCTGCAAAGACGCTTGAGATAAGTGAATTGTTAGACAGAAAACCAAAAGCTCTATCAGGAGGACAAAGACAAAGGGTCGCTATGGGAAGAGCTATTGTGAGAAATCCTCAAGCTTTCCTGATGGATGAACCACTTTCAAACTTAGATGCTAAATTGAGAGTTCAAATGAGAGCTGAGCTAGGGCAACTACATACACAATTACAAACAACAACTTTATACGTTACTCATGACCAGGTTGAAGCAATGACTATGGGGGACAGAGTTGCAGTCATAAGAAAAGGTGAGTTACAACAAATTGATACCCCAAGGGAGATTTATCTTAAACCAAAAAATATTTTTGTTGCAGGTTTTATTGGTAGTCCGTCAATGAACTTTGTGTATGCAAATGTAGGTGTAAATAAGAGCTCTATTCAATTAAATTTTGGTAATGATCAAATTGAATACAAAGGTGAAAAATTAGGGGAATTAAGGTCCTTTGAAAATAAAGAAATCGTAATGGGAATTAGGCCAGAGGCCTTTGAAGATGGGAACTATGCAAATGCAAGCGAGTTCTCAGAAAGTATAAAGGTATCTGTATCACTTTTAGAACAGCTTGGTTCTGATTCATATATTCATTTTTATAAAGATATTAAACCTGTCCAAACTGAAGCTATTGAGGAAATTTTAGCTGATGAAGGTGAGGACATAACTGTATTAGGAGATAATACGAAATTCATTGCAAGAATAAACCCAAACTCAACCGTTGTTGAAGGCAAGGAAATTGAACTTAAAATTGACCCTTCAAAACTTCATTTCTTTGATCCTGAAACTGGGGATGCTATATAAATTATTAATACTTGCTGTCTAATTCCTCGGTTACTTCATTAATGAATTCACTTCCCAAGGAAATATATTTTTTTAACGCATACAACAGATGATCAGCTCCAATTCTTCTTTCCATAAGCTCAGATGCATCATATCTGAATAAATCATCATTTAAAGCATTTCTTACTAACAATGTTTCTTTTAAAAGCATTTTATTTTCTATTTGTTCAATATTTGAATTTTTATTTCCAGAAATAAAGGCTGAATCCCGTTTTGATATCCAGCTTTGCCCGAAATTATCGTCTACAAGAGACCTAAATACCTCTATGGATTTATTTGATTCATTTAAGATAACTAAAGAATCTCCAATCCCTACCATTGCATTTTTATTAGCTTTTGATGGAAATTTAAAAAAGTCATAATCATATTCGTAGCTTTTATTGGATGGAAAATACATACTTGCAAAATGACCTGACCAGCTGAATACACATGAATTATCTTCATCAAGTAAATTTCGATAGTTGTTTCTGAACTCTTTACTTATAATTCTTTGGTTTCCTCCATAAACTGCGTTTTCATCAAAGATTAATTTTCCAATATTTAAGATTGATAGTGTTATTTCATTATTTTGAGAAGTAATAATTTGTTTGAACCAGTCATCATAAATATCTGGTCCATATTCATGCAAAATTAAATCTTCTAACCAATTAGTTGCTATCCAACCTGTTGAGGCACCGCTTTCAATATCCATACACCATAATGGATTGTCAAAAGATGAATACTGTTTGGTAAAAGAAATAATATCTTCAAAACTTTCAAAATTTGGAGATCCTAGTCTTTCATATTTACCAACGTCATACCAAATTAATGAATTTGGAATCAATCTAAATAAAACACCGTAGTTTATTTTATCTTTTTGAGAAGTCGTAATTTCTTGAAGATGTTTTGAGTAATTTTGATTAAGCACCTCATCACTAAGCACAGTAGAAACTGAGTAAAGATAACCTCTTTCTCCGAGGTTTACAACACCTTGTGGATTTGGAATTATTGCTAGATCAAATTCTTCGGTGTTGGTACCTCTAATTATCTCAGACTCAATATCTGAAAAAGGTACATATCTAATTTTTACATTTAAATCTTTAGAAATTAAATCTAATTCTTCTTCAAAGTATTCGATTTGTGGAAAATAAGGACCAGCAATAGAAATTTCTTCGGGGCTATATGCAAAATATGAAAAAATTATTGTTACAAGAATAAATATTGGAATAAACAACTTTCTGTTTTTTAATTCCATAAATGTGCGGCTCCTCTTACACCACTCGAAGATCCATGAGTTGCTTTAACAATTGGAGTAAGAAAAAAATTTGATGCAATATATGAAATTATTCTTTTGGGAACTTCACTATAAATGTCATCAATTTCTGACATACCACCTCCGCAAACGATAATGTCAGGATCAAGTATGTTAACGAACGTACTAAACGATCTTGCAATACGCTCAAAATAAATGTCCATCACCTCAGTTGCAATAGGATCATTTTCTTTGTAAAGTGAAACAATTTCTCTTGAAGTTTTTTTAGATTCTGACATGAATTCAAAATGATTTTCTAATCCAGGTCCAGATAAAAAGACTTCAATTGCTCCTATTCTTCCACAATGTCTTTTAATACTTTTTTCATAGTCATCCATTGGTCCAGGAATAGGATTTTGTCCCCATTCGCCAGTTAATTTATTTGGCCCAACAATTATTTGTTTATTAACTGAATATCCTGCCCCAACACCAGTTCCTAATATTACGGCAAAGACACTGTTGTGCTCTGATCCAGCGCCATCAATTGCCTCTGATAATGCCAAACAATCAGCATCATTTGCAATTTTTATATCATATCCAAGTTGATTTTCTATATCCATTTTTACGGGTTTGTTTTCAAGTGCTTTCGTATTTGAGACCTGGACCAAATTTGTCTCAGGGTGAATTGAACCTGGCATTCCTATGCCAACTGTAAAACTTTGTATTCCTTTTGTAATTTCATTTATTAACCAAACAACTTTATCAATGATTTCTTCATAATTGTCTTTGGGTGAATCAACCCTTAATCTATTTGTTTCACTTCCACTATTTGGATCAATAGCAATAGCCTCGATTTTAGTTCCGCCCCAGTCAACACCAATTTTCATATCATTTACTCAATTCAAAATATAGGCTATATTTCTCTATGTTAGTACTCCCATTTTTATCAATAATATTGTTTTTTTCTAAAACCCAGTAGTAAGGTGCATCAGGATATTCCTCGGCATAGTCAGTAGCTACGCCAATAAAAATTTGATCACCATTGTCCAAATTAATAACTAGATTTCGAAGATAATAAAAATAATTTTTACATTCATCTTGACTAGCTTGATCATAAATACCCGTTATTTTATTTTTAAAATCATCCACTTTTAATAGTTGAATTGAGAACTCTCCTGATCCAAATTCCTCCCAAAGTGGGCCGATGCATATATTCGAATCAGAAACATAATCCTCTCTAAATTTCATATCAAATACCATTTCGTAACTTTTTATTTTGTTTGAATATTTTGGAAAGCTTTGTATATCTATCGTTATCGAGTTATTAAAAAGAGATTCTCTTACATTAAAAATTAATATGCTTTCAATGTTTTTATTTTCCACTGAGGAAGATATTTCATATTTATATGTATCTATTGAAGAACAGGAAATAACGACAAAAGATATTAAAACGTAAAGAATTGATTTCAACCCTTTACTGCCCCTCCAATTAATCCTCTTATAAAAAATCTTTGTAAACTAAAAAATACAATTAATGGAACAATCATTGAGATAACCGCCCCAGATGTTCTCAAGTGCCATGCTTCTCCATAATTTCCAACAGTAAGTTGAGCTACATGAGAGGTCACAACCATGTTCCGTGGATTTATTCCTAAAAATACATTTGCAACTAAAAAGTCATTGTATACCCACAAAAACTGAAATGTTGCAAATGCAGCAATTCCTGCAACTGAAAGTGGTAGTGCTAATCGAAAAAATGTTGTTAAATGAGAGGCTCCGTCAATTTTGGCTGATTCTATAACACTTCTAGGTAAACTCATCATGAAATCTCGTAATAAAAATGTTGCAAGAGGTAAACCAAAACCCGTGTGAGCAAACCATACTGCTACAAATGTACCATTTATATTTAACTCAGGAACCAAGGGTATTCCAAATAAAATGGCCCCACTTTTCATTAGTTTTAGTAAAGGTATTAATGACATTTGTAAAGGAACTATCATCATTGCCACAACAAAAAGAAAAGCAATATCTTTTCCGCGAAAATCAATAAATGCAAAAGCATATGCGGCAAATGCAGCAATTGTAATTGGAATTATTGTTGACGGAATAGTTACTGCAAAAGAATTAAAGAATGATCTACTTAAATTTTCTGCAAATAAAATTTCTGTATAATTTGCGAATGTAAGCTCCTCTAAAATTGTTCCACTTGAAATAGAGTTCCACCAGGCGTATCTTTTAACTGCTTGCTCGTTTCTAAATGAACTTAAAACAAAACCAACATATGGGATCATCCAAGTTAAAGATATAGTAATAAGAATTATTTTTGTGACTGGTTTGTCGTACCATTTTTGATTATCTAAGTTCATACAGTATTTTCCGCCTTGTTTCTAAATACATTTAATAAAATTACAGGTATCACACAAATAAATATAATTACTGCAACTGATGCAGATCTTCCTTGATTTAAAAATTTAAAATATTCATCTAACATTTTTACAGCTAATAAGTTAGATTCAAAGTCTCCTCTGGTAGTAACAAATACAATGTCGAAAGCTTTTAATACAGATATTGTAAGGTATGTAGCAACAACAATTATCGTTGAACGGATATAGGGCATAATTACTGATAGAAAAATTCTTCCTTCTGTTGCGCCATCAATTCTTCCTGCTTCAACAATTTCTTCAGGTATTGCTTTTATAGCTGCTGAAAAGACTACCATTGCAAACCCTGTAAACATCCACACCATAATAAACATTAATAAAATTGTGTTGAGTGGAAGGTTTGAAAGTAAATTTAAAAACGTACTCCCTGGATCAAGATTTTCAAATAACGGGAAATTTTGTAAGTCTCTTTGTTGAAGCCATCCAATAGGAACTTCACACCCTTCAGACGTATACCCAATCTTTTCACCACTATCAGTAAAAGTATTATTTCCACATTTTGAACCATCATCAGCAAAACCCCTACTGACCCTTAATCCATTAATTAATCCAATCTGTGTAAGTGGTGGTGGTCTATACTCATAAATAAATTTATACATTGCACTCGATCCGACTGCAGATATTGCCATAGGCATGAAGATTATAGATTTAAAAAAAGATTCTCCTCTTCTTAATCTGTCAGATAAATATGCAACCACAAGTCCAAATAGAATTACTAAAAAAACTACTCCAATTAACCAAAAAACTTGATTTCTAATTGTTATTAACATTGCAGGATCAGTTATCGACCATCTATAATTTTCTAGGCCGATAAAATTCTCACCTCTATTGTCAAAAAAACTTAAATAAATTGTTCTTATAGCTGGATATAAAAGAAATAAACTTAACAAAAAAATTGCCGGGCCAACAAACATTGCTCCAAATAAAGCTTCTTGATACTGCTTTGGTGCATAACTTATTAGTTTGTTCATACCTAAATACAATATGAATATAAATGATGAACCAACAAGAATAGCTAATGTGATTAGTAACCATCTATCAGCAGTCTTACTTAATTCTCTAAAAAGTATTGCTTGTGTTAAAAACCATATTAAGGGAAACAAAGCAAAGGCAATTATTCTTATGCCTGTTGAAAATAGTCGATTTTTTAAGTTATTTTCCATGAATTTTTAGAATACCAGATTTTCCCTCTTCAGACATTTTCGATTTCTAATAAAATATAGCCACTCCGAAGAGTGGCTATATTCAAATTTTTCAAGCCTTGTTTACGGCCATGAATTTTCGATGTTATCTAATGCGGTATCAATGTAGCTTGGACCATTTGTGGCCAATTCTGTCATTTCTACCCAGAAAGTTCCTGCACCAACAGCTGGTGGCATATTGTCAGATCCATCAAATCTGAATGAGTTTGCAGCTAATGCGTCACTCAAAACAGCAGCTTGTGCTTGAACAACAGGGCTCCAATACAATGAAGTATCAAATCCTGTATGTGCACTAATTCTTGTTGAACCTGCATCATTAACATTTGTAGCAATTGCTGTAAAGTAATCAGGTGAAAGCATGTATTCAACTACAGCTTTTGTAGCATCTCTATCATTAAAGACACCCCACATATCTCCAGCACCAAGTGCTGCAGGTGGTAATCCTGATTCTATTGCTGGGAATGGGAATGATGTGGTTTCAGTTCCTAATCCTTCTTTTGCTTCTTCAGGCCAGAATCCTGGAATGAAAGATGCTTGTCTATGCATGAAACAACCTGGGTTGCCATTAGCGTCTCTTTCAAACATTGGATCTTGTGCGTTTCCAAAGAAGGTAGATACAATTGCATCTGTTCCTCCAACTACATATCCATCAGTATGCATAATTTGGCTAAGCAAAGTTGCTGCATTTTTTACGATTGGATCGTTGAATGGAATTTCGTGATTTACCCACTGATCATATGAAGCTGTACCTTGACCTGTTCGAAGCATAATATCTTCCATCCAGTCAGTAGCAAGCCAACCAGTTGCACCGTTAGAGTACATTCCAAAACAGAATGGTGTCATACCATCTGCAAGGATTTGGTCAGCGAGAGCAATCATTTCATCCCATGTAGCTGGAATAGCGTAACCTCTCTTTTCGAATTCAGCAGGTTGGTACCAAACGATACTCTTAAGGTTTACAGCATGAGCACCACCATATGCGACGCCATCAACTTCACCTAAACCTACTAAATATGATGAGAAATTGTTCCTGTATTCATCCATGTCCACATCTAGATCCGCAATTGGAATCAAGAATCCTCTTTCAGCTGCATCTCTAACAGCTCCAGGTTGTGGCCATAATGCGATGTCAGGTGGGTTACCAGCTTCCATTTGAGCCTGAACTTCAGATTCAAAGTTTTCTGAACCAACGTATGTAACAATTATTCCGGTTTCTTCTTCGAATGCATCAAAAGATGCTTGAATTGCTTTTCCGTCAGGTCCGTCTGTAGCTGGAGCACCAAACATAAGAACTTCTTCACCCTCAAGGCCACCACCACAAGCCATTGCGACCATTGAAAGGATTAGAAGCAGTCCAAAAATAGACTTTCTCATTATTAATCTCCTTATTTATACGTACGTATGCTAAAAATAGGATAACTTTTAGCTATTACTCAGGTTATTAAAATTGGCCAATATTTCTAGGAATTAAGAAAATCTTTTTCTATTTGAGTTGATTTCTTTATTCATATTATGTATAAAAAAGTGCCCGAGGGGGGACTCGAACCCCCACATCCTTTCGAATAACGGATTTTAAGTCCGTCGCGTCTACCAATTCCGCCACCCGGGCAGCCAAAC
>LULP01000766.1_pt1 | contig 12113 bp, 9 predicted proteins | sample 728111 | NCBI WGS metagenome assembly LULP01 (sample SAMN03860286, study PRJNA289734) | marine metagenome | biome: seawater column; feature: ocean; material: water; isolation source: Red Sea water column Station 149 - depth 25m | place: Saudi Arabia: Red Sea | collected 2011-10-15 | depth 25 m
GACTTAATATTGTTCTAATAACGTTTTTGGCGTTAGAAATATAGCTATTTTTTTGTAAAGTGTTCAATTTAACCTCAATATATAAACTACATTTACTATTTTTTATGCAATCTACATGCCAAAATCTGTCTTAATACTATAAAAAGTATATATATTTAAATTTTATATATATTAAAAAAGATCGATGTTAAATTTAAGCGACAGATATAGAAATTATTTGTTAAGATTTTGTGAAATTTTTAGATTGTCTTAACTTTACATTTATAGATAATTTTAGTGAGTATTGTTAGGAAAAATTATGCTTTTTAGCCAATTTATGAATGTATTATTTTTTAACGAATATCTATCAAGCATATCAAAATCATAAGCTAATTTTTTTGGATCTTTAAAAAAATCTTTTCTTGTATTAAATTCTCCTTGATCAAGTTTCTTTACAAGTTTTGCAGGATTTCCAGCGAAGACACAATTTTCGGGAACATTCTTAGTTACAACAGCCCCCGCTCCTATAATACTATTTTTTCCAATAGTAACTCCCTTACATATGATTGCACTATCACCGATCCAAACATTATCTTCAAACTTAATTGGTTTAGTCTTGCCTACTGGTTCAGCTCTATCATATATTCCATGCCAATCAGCATCAGAAATATAAACTCCATGAGCAATCATACATGCATCACCTATTTCAATTTTTTCAGCTGATATTATTCTGACTCCAGGAGTTATAAGAGAATATTTTCCAATAGATATTTCACCCTTATGTTCACCAATATTCCAAGCAGTTAATTGGACTTTTGCATCACTTGCCCCAATTATTGTTGGGTAATCATCAATGCTTACGTTATATCCAAATACTTTTATATATCTTGGTTTAAAATATGCTCCACCTTTTCCAAGGTGCTTAAATTGAGGTTTTAAGAAATGCCTTACATATATTTTATTTAACTTAGTGGTATATTTTTTAAGCCAATATGGTCGATTATCTTTTCTAATAATTTTCTCCTAATTTTGATATTTTAATATGATAAAGTACGCAAAAAAAATAATAAAAACTTAATTTAAATATGTCCAAATATATTTTTGAATTCAAACAATTAATAAGAATAGGTATTCCAATTTTTGGTTCACAACTCTCATATACATTAATGGGTGCAACTGACACTATTATCGCAGGAAGAGCTAGCGCAAATGATCTTGCAGGACTTGCAGTTGGAACTGCTTTTTCTAATACAATATGGTTTTTCTTTACAGGAATAATTTTTGCTGTAACGCCTATTGTTGCTCAATTATATGGAGCAAAAAAGTTTTTAGAAATTGGTCAAAAACTCAGAGAAATTCTATGGGTTGCTGCAGGACTTGGACTTTTTATGGCATTCATATTTTTCAACATGGATATAATTATAAATTTACTACCCATAAAAAGCTCAATTACATCAATAACTATAGATTATTTAAAAGCTGTCTCAATCGGTTGGTTTTTTGTAACTATTTTTACTTGTTTAAGATGCTACAGCGAAGGTATGACATTTACCAAACCAGTCTTTTATATTGCCTTTGCTGGAATGCTTTTAAATATTCCACTAGATCTAATATTTGTCTATGGTTGGTTTGGTGCACCAAAACTTGGTGGTGTTGGATGCGGTATTGCTACAACTATAGTTTCTTTCATAATGATGATATCAATATTTATTTATATAAGTTTTTCAAAGAACTATAAAAAAACTCAACCTTTCTCAAAGTTTTCAAAACCCTCTATAGCAACAACTAAAGAGGTTCTTAAACTTGGCTTACCTATTGGCCTTGGTATTTTTATTGAATTAAGTATGTTCTCTGGAGCTGCAATAATATTAAGTGTATTAGGAGAAATAGTAGTTGCAAGTCATTCTGTTGCGATAAATATTGCAAGCCTATTCTTTATGGTTCCCTTAGCCATTGGATTGGCCTCTTCAACCAGGGTTGGTAATTTGATAGGTGAGAAAAATCCTATTCAAGCAAAAATTGCAGCAACATCTACAATAATGTTATGCATCTCAGGTGCTCTAATTAACAGTGTCATTATTATTTCATTTGGATCTTTTATAGTTGGTTTGTACACCACTGAACTCCCAGTATTGGAATTAGCAGTGAGCTTGATATTGTTTGCGGCAATCTTTCAGCTACCTGATGGAATTCAAATGGGTGCTTTAGGTAGTCTTCGTGGTTATAAAGATACTTTTATCCCAATGATTTTATTATTAATTTCATATTGGGTATTTGCAATGCCGATTGGTTATTACCTGACTAATTATGGATTTGGTGATCCTTTGGGCGCAAAGGGTATGTGGTTTGGGATGATTATTGGATTAACAATCTTTTCTTTTTTATCAATTTTTAGACTTAGGTGGGTAATGAAATCAAATATAAAGAGAATTAGCGCTGAAGAACCTCTGCCACTTTAGAACCTATAGAAACTAAATTATCTGCAATGTGGACTCCACATTCCTTTAGTTTTTCGATTTTATCTTTTGCGGTACCTTTTCCTCCAGCGATTATTGCTCCTGCATGTCCCATTCGTTTACCAGCAGGCGCAGTTTGTCCAGCAATATATGAAATAACAGGCTTAGTAACATTATTTTTGATATATTCTGCTGCAGCCTCTTCAGCATTGCCGCCAATCTCTCCAACAAGAACAATTGCTTTGGTTTGATCATCATCCTCAAAAAGCTTTAACATATCTATGAATGATGATCCTGGAATTGGGTCGCCACCAATGCCCACACAACTGCTTTGCCCAAAACCAAGATCAGTTGTTTGCTTTACTGCCTCGTAAGTTAGGGTTCCAGATCTAGAAATAATACCTATTGAACCTGGTTTATGAATATTACCTGGCATAATTCCTAATTTTGCCTCACCAGGTGTAATTACACCTGGGCAATTTGGTCCAATTAATCTTACTCCTAAATCATCAATTCTTTTTTTTACTTCAAGCATGTCAAGTGTAGGGATGCCCTCAGTAATACAGACAATTAATTTAATACCAGCTTCAGCTGATTCTATTATGGATTCCTTACAAAATTTTGCTGGTACAAAAATAATTGATGCATTTGGATCTAATTCTTCAACAGCTTCATACACAGAATTAAATACTGGTTTTCCTAAATGTTCCATACCTCCTTTTCCAGGTGTAACGCCGCCAACAATATTTGTTCCATATTCGATAGATTGTTCTGAATGAAGGGTGCCTTGAGACCCTGTAAAACCTTGAACAATCAATTTGGTATCTTTATTAACTAGAATGCTCATTTAGCTAGTTCCACTGCTTTCTTGGCTGCATCAGCTAAGTCATTAATACTGTCTATTTTAATATCTGCTTTTGAAAGAATTTTTGAACCTTTATCAGCACTATTACCCTCTAATCGAACTACAACAGGTATTTTTACTTCAACTTCTTTTATAGCTGCAATAATTCCTTTAGCAATTAAATCACACCTTACAATGCCTCCAAATATATTCACTAAAACAACTTTCACATCTGGATCTTCGAGTATTATCTTAAATGCTTTAGCGACTCTTTCTTGAGTTGCAGTTCCTCCAACATCGAGAAAATTTGCAGGATTACCTCCATAAAATTTAATAGTATCCATTGTCCCCATCGCTAAGCCAGCTCCGTTTACCATACAGCCTATATTTCCATCTAAAGAAACATAACTTAAATCATTTTTTGCAGCCTCCGCCTCTTGAGGGTCTTCTTGAGTTTCATCATACATTTCTAGTAATTCAGGATGTCTAAAAAGTGCATTTGAGTCTATGTTAACTTTTGCATCCAAACATAACAGATCTCCGCTGTCAGTAATAACCAGTGGATTGATTTCCAATAAACTAAGATCTTTTTCTACAAATAATCTTAGAAGATTGTCAATCATTGAAATAAATTGATTAGTTTGAATATCATTTAATTTTAAAACTTTTGCAATATTCAAAGCGCTATCAGGTAAAGATTTATCGCCATAAACTACACCTTGATATATAATTTTTTCAGGCATATTTTTTGCGACATCTTCAATATTTACACCTCCTTCGCTGGAGCCAATAAACACTATTTTTTGTGAATCTCTGTCAATAACAGCACTTAAATAAAGTTCTTGAGAAATATTTGTACATTCTTCTATTAGAATTGAATTGACAGGTTGTCCCTTGGCGTCAGTCTGATAGGTTACAAGGTTATTTCCAAGCCACTTTTCTGCAAATTTTATGCCATCCTCAGGAGTGTTAATTAATTGAACTCCACCAGACTTTCCTCTGCCTCCTGCATGAACCTGAGCCTTGACTACCCAGCTTGTGCCACCTATTTCATTGCATGCATCTGTAACTTCATCAGCACTATATATAATTTTTCCCTTTGAAACAGGTAAATTATATTCTGCAAATAAGGCTTTGCCTTGATATTCGTGAAGGTTCATTATTTTTTATTTCCTATATGAATTGCCTGATTATTTACGGATAAAGCTGCCTCATGAAAAGCTTCTGAAACTGTTGGATGACTAAACATAGTTAATGCAATATCTTCAGCACTTGAACCAAATTCCATTGATATTAAAGCCTGTTGAACTATTTCTGCTGCTGCTGGACCAAAAACATGAACTCCTAGAATAGAATCTGTTTTTTCATCTGAGATCACTTTAACAAAACCAACTGATTGATCTACCGCAAGGGCTCTACCGCTAGCAGCAAATGGAAATTTACCCACTTTGTATTTGATACCACTAGATTTCAATTCATTTTCATTTTTTCCAACCCAGGCTATTTCAGGATGTGAATAGATTACATTTGGAACTAAATCATAGTTAACTTCTGCTTGTTTATTCGCAATTCTCTCAGCAACCATAATTCCTTCTTCACTACCTTTATGAGCAAGCATTGGACCCCTAACAACATCACCTACGGCCCAAATATTTTCTACGGAAGTTTGACAGTATTCATTAACTTGAATAAAACCATTTTCAATTTTGATACCTAGATTTTTTGGCAGAACTTTTTCTGAGTTTGGCTTTCTACCTACAGCAACTATTAACTTATCGAATTCAACCTCGATTTCTTTTCCTTTTTGCTCATATTTAACTTTTACTAAATTCTTTAACTCTTTTGTACTAGTAACCTTTGAAGCCAATTGAATATCTAATCCTTGTTTTTTAAATTCTTTGAAAGATTCTTTAGAGATATCTGTATCAGTCATAGGCAAAAAGTTACCAAAACTTGCAGCAGGAATTTCTATAGGAGAGGAGCCTGTGGCGATAATTATATTCTTAGCGTCTACTTTTTCAGAAGAACCATCTGCCTTATCAATTTGAACAGTATTTTTTGAAATTACTTTTCCTTTGCCACAAATACTTTCAACTTTATTTGTTAAAAATAATCCATCTATTCCACCAGTTAGTTTTGAAACAATGTTATCCTTTCGCTCCATCATTGTTTTTAAATCTAATTTCACATCTCCAAGTTGAATTCCATGATCGCTTAGATTTTTTTTAGCTTCATAATATCTATGTGACGAATCTAATAAAGATTTTGAGGGTATGCATCCTACATTTAAACATGTTCCGCCAAAGTTAGGCTTACCTTTATCATTTGATAATTCTTCAATACATAAAGTTTTGAGGCCTAGCTGAGAGGCTCTAATTGCAGCAACATATCCGGCTGGACCGCTACCAATAACAACTACATCAAACATATTTTCTTAATATTATAAATTTAATAACAATCTCTCAGGAGATTCGAGCTGTTCTTTAATAGATACCAAAAAAGTAACAGCTTCTTTACCATCAAGTAACCTATGATCATAACTCATAGCAAGATACATCATTGGTCTTATTACAACCTCGCCATTTATCGCAACAGGTCTGTCTTGAATTGCGTGCATTCCCAATATTGCAGTCTGAGGTGCATTTAAGATAGGCGTTGAAAGCAATGAACCAAATATACCTCCATTTGAAATGGTAAAGGTACCTCCTTGCATTTCATCGATTGATAATTTTCCATTTCTTGCCTTATCGGAATATTCAAGTATCGATTTTTCAATCTCAGGAAGTGATTTTGTATCTGCGTCCTTAATTACTGGAACGACAAGACCTCTTTCAGTAGAGACTGCTACACCGATATCTTGAAAACCATGATAAACAATATCATCACCGTCAATGGATGCATTTACAACTGGGAATTTTTTCAAGGCTTGAACTGCAGCGATAACAAAAAATCCCATAAAACCAAGTTTTACCCCATGTTCTTTCTCAAATTCTGATCCATATTTTGACCTTAATTCTTTAATGGGCATCATATCAACCTCATTAAAAGTAGTAAGCATAGCTGTTTCTTGTTTAACTGAAACCAATCTTTTAGCAATAGTTGATCTTAGTCTTGACATTGGCACACGCTTTTCTGGTCTATCTTCACTGATAGAGGAGCTTGTAAAAATGTTTTCTTCTTGATTTTCAGTATCTAAATGGTTGATTACGTCGGCTTTAGTGATTCTATTCCCTTTACCAGATGGTTTTATATCATCTGAATCTATATTTTCTTCAGCAATTATTTTTTTAGCGGCTGGGCCAATTTTATTTGTAGATTGCTTGTTCTTGACAGGCTTTGTTTCTGTCTTTTTTTCTGGTTCTTTTTTATCTTCAACATTGTCATTAGTTTTTTCTTTAGCTTTTGAAGATTCTCCAGATTCATCAAATTCACCAATAACTTCGGCACTTTGAACAATTTCACCTTCATCTTTAATTATTTTAGAAATCGTTCCATCAGACTGCGCAATAACTTCAAGGACCACTTTATCAGTTTCTATTTCAGCAATAACATCGTCTTGACTGACATTATCGCCCTCTTTTTTTACCCAATTAGCAATTGTTCCGTCAGCAACAGATTCTGGAAAAGTAGGTGCTTTGATTTTAATACTCATTTACAAATTGCCTCATTAACTAGATCCTTTTGTTGTTGAAGATGAAGCTTCATTAATCCAACTGCAGGTGCTGCTGCTGCTGGTCTGCTTACCAAACTAACCTCAAGACCATCACCTAGCCTATCTAAAACTCTTTGAATTCTGTGTCTATGGCTAAACCACGCACCTTGATTTAAAGGCTCTTCTTGACACCATATAAATTCTTGTACATTTTGATACTTTGTAAGGATTTCTTCAAGGTCATCATAAGGAAATGGATACAATTGTTCTATTCTAACAACAGCAATATCTTCGCGGTTTTCTTCTTTTTTCTTTTCAATGAGATCGTAAAAAACTTTACCTGAACAAAGAATTAAGCGTTTTACCGCCTCAGGTTTTTTTATATCATCATCAATTACACAATCAAAACTTCCATTTGTTAATTCGTCTAAGTTAGAAACAGCCATAGGATTTCTGAGTAGGCTTTTTGGTGATATTACAACTAGTGGAGTTCTCATTTTTCTTATTGCTTGTCGTCTCAAAAGATGAAAAATTTGTTTTGGAGAACTTGGAACACAAACTTGTATATTTTCAGATGCGCATAATTGCAAAAATCTTTCAATTCTTGCGCTGCTATGCTCAGGACCTTGACCTTCGTATCCATGAGGCAAAAGCATTACAAGACCGGATAATCTTTCCCATTTATGTTGTGCAGAAACTATGAACTGATCAATTACAACTTGAGCTCCATTTGCAAAATCTCCAAACTGAGCCTCCCAAATAGCAAGACCACTTGGCCAAGTAGCAGAATAACCATATTCAAATGCTAAAACTGCTTCCTCTGATAATAATGAATCATATATATCAAACTTAGATTTATTTTTTTCAGCTATATCCGATAAAGGTATGTAACCCGTTCCATTCTTAGAATCAAAAACACAAGCGTGTCTATGTGAAAAAGTTCCTCTTCTGACATCTTGGCCGGTTAATCTTATCGGATAACCTTCATCTAGGAGAGTTGCATATGCCATTGTTTCAGCATATCCCCAATTTATAGGAATTTCTCCATTATTCATTCTCAATCTATCATCAAAGATTTTTTTAGCTTGTGAGCCAAGATTAAATGATTTTGGTACCTTACAAACAGCTTTGCCAAGCTTCGTAAACTTGTCTTTATTAAATTTGGTATCAACTTTGGGCCACCACTTAACATCCATATAAGGCTCCCAATCAAACCAAAGTTGATCATTTGGATTTTTTGCTAAATTTTTTGCAACGCTTTCTCCACCTTCAAGAGATTTTCTATATTCACTTTTAATTTTTTTTGCTTCATCAGATGTTAATATTCCATTATCTATTAAATTTGTTTCATACTGATTTAAAACAGATGGATGTTTTGAAATTTTGTTATACATCAAGGGTTGAGTAGCTGAAGGATCATCAGCTTCATTATGTCCTCTTCTTCTGTAACAAAATAAATCAATAACGATATCTTTTTTAAATTTGTTTCTATACTTACAAGCAATTTTTGCTGCATTCACAACCATCTCTGGATCATCACCGTTCACATGAATTACAGGAGCTTGAATAATCTTTGCTACATCAGATGAATAATCTGTTGATCTTGAGTCATTGATATTGCTTGTAGTGAAACCAATTTGATTGTTTACAATAATATGAATCGTTCCCCCAACATTGAATCCCCTTGTTTGAGACATTTGAAGTGATTCCATAACAACTCCTTGTCCAGAAAAAGAAGCGTCTCCATGAAGAAGAATTGGCACAACTTGTGATCTATCTTTATCTCCAATTCGATCTTGTCTAGCTCTCACGGAGCCAATTACAACAGGATCTACAATTTCTAGATGAGATGGATTATTAAAGAGTGAAACATGTACTTCACCGCCAGGTGTTTCAAAGTTTGATGAGAAGCCCAAGTGATACTTAACATCTCCTGTAGAAGCGCCCTCTAGCTCAGTGTCTTCATCAAAAGCAGAGAATAGTTCTGACGGAAGTTTACCTAGTACATTAACTAAAAGATTTAATCTCCCTCTATGAGCCATTCCAAAACATAATTGTGTAGCTCCCATTGATCCACAGTTTTGAATAACGCTTTCAACCAAGGGTACTAATGCTTCAGCGCCATCAATTCCAAAACGTTTCATTCCTGGATATTTTGCAGACAAGTATTTTGCAAGACCCTCAGCAGAATTTAGTCTTTCATAAATATTTAGTTTTTCATCAGGATTGAAGCTGTATTCAGTTAATTTCGACTCAAATTTCTTTTGAAACCATCTTCTTTCTTCTGAATCAAGAATATGGTTACACTCAATTCCAATGTTTCCACAGTAAACTTCTTCTAGTCTAAGTAAAATCTCTCTTAAAGTTAATTTGTTTGAATTCGTAAAGGTATCAGTATAAAACTCATCATCCAAATCATCATGCGATAGTCCATGAAACTCAATACTGAGATCCTCTATTACCCTTCTCTCCATCATACCAAGAGGATCAAGATTTGCTTTTAAATGCCCTCTATTTCTATATGATTGAATAAGCCTAATAACCTTACCCTGTCTTTCATCTATTGTTTTTTTGCTATTGTTGGATACCTCTACCTTACTCCTTGAAAAGTTTCTAAATTCTTTGATTATTTCTTGATGAGATATTTCTCCATTAGAGTTTGAGTTCTTTGGAAGATTTGTAAAAAAATCAAGCCACTCTTTTGATAAATTTTCAGGGTTGTTTATAAAAGTTTCATAGAGACTTTCAAGATAGGCTGCATGTCCTGCCGAGACATGTGAGCTCCCCCAAAGCTCCTTCATAGATATTGTCATTTTGTATTTTACTGTCTTTATTTATACCCCGTCAGAGACAATTATATCCTTTTTATTTTTATGTAACATTGATTTTATCTCACCGATTGCCTTATTTGGATTAAGGCCTTTTGGACATACATTTACACAATTCATTATTCCATGACATCTGTATACACTAAATGGATCAGATAAATCCTCTAACCTTTCTTGAGTTTTCAAATCTCGAGAATCTGCGAGGAATCTATATGCTTGAAGAAGCGCAGCTGGTCCGACAAATTTATCAGGATTCCACCAGAATGATGGACAGCTTGTAGAACAACATGCACACAATATGCATTCATAGAGACCATCTAATTTATCTCTTTCCTCAGGAGATTGAAGTCTCTCTTGCTCCGGTGCAGTTGTTTCGTTCTGTAAAAAAGGTTTTATCTTCTCATACTGAGCATAAAACTCTGTCATATCAACTACTAAATCTCTAATCACAGGCAAACCTGGTAGTGGTCTTAATTCAATTTTATTCCTCTTAATTACAGAAGAAATTGGTGTTATGCAGGCCAGTCCATTTTTACCATTTATATTCATACCATCTGAGCCACAAACCCCCTCTCTGCAGGAGCGTCTATATGATATTGATTGATCTTCCTCCTTTAGCAGATGTAATAAATCTAAAACCATTATGTCTCTTTCAGGCTTATCAATTACGTAATTTTTCATGTAAGGAAATTTATCCTCTTCTGGATTATATCTATACAAACTTACCTTTAACTTATTACCAAACATTAATATGTCCTTACTTTAGGCGGAAAAGCCTCTACCTTGTTGGGTTCAAAATTAACTCCCCTTTTAGAAACTTTTTTTGAAATAGGATCATATATAGTATGACATAACCAATTTTCATCATCTCTGTCAGGATAATCATCTCTAGCATGTGCGCCTCTACTTTCAGTTCTCTGGTATGCAGAAATTGCCGTTGATTCTGCAACCTCAAATAGATTTTGTAGTTCAATTGCCTCAACTCTGCTTGTATTAAATGCATCACTTTTATCTTTTAAATGAAGATTATCAACTTTTTCTTTTAGCTCATTTAATTGATCTAAACCTTTCTTCATAAATTCGCCTCTTCTGAATACTCCAAAGTAATTTTGCATACATTCTTGGAGTTCTTTTTTAACATCTGCAGGATCATGTCCGTTTGACGAGTCATTTAATTTATTTAATCTTTCAAGTGACTTTTCAATATCACTTTTAGTAGCAGAATCTACACCACCACCTGATTTTAGTTCACTCTGAATATGTTTTCCTGTTGCCCTTCCAAAAACAACCAAATCAAGAAGCGAGTTTCCACCCAATCTATTAGCTCCGTGAACAGACACACAAGCAGCCTCGCCAGCAGAAAATAATCCAGGTATTAAATGATCCTGATCATTAATTCTTGTGAATGCTTGTCCAGAAATGTTTGTAGGTGTGCCACCCATCATATAATGGCAAGTAGGCACAACTGGAATTGGTTCACATATTGGGTCAACGTGAGCAAAAGTCCTAGACAATTCACATATACCTGGAAGCTTAGAATTTAAAACTTCAGCACCTAAATGATCAAGCTTAAGATAAATATGATCATTTTTTTCGCCACAACCTCGACCTTCTAGAATTTCTAATACCATTGAACGAGCGACGACATCTCGGCCAGCTAAGTCTTTTACATTTGGAGCGTATCTTTCCATGAATCTTTCGCCATCTTTATTAATTAAAAAGCCTCCTTCGCCTCTACATCCTTCTGTAACAAGAGAACCTGCTCCGTAAATGCCCGTTGGATGAAACTGCCACATTTCCATATCTTGTGCGGGCAAGAACAGTTGCTTGTGCTTTTAAGTATGCAACCTCGCCATTTTCAATTGAAAAAGCAATTACTCCAGTAACTTCATCTTTTGAATTTTTTACTAAATCTACAGCAAACCATTCATTGAGAAAATTAGCACCTTCTTTAACATTATTTTGATACAAAGTATGTAACAAAGCATGTCCAGTTCTGTCTGCTGCAGCACAAGTTCTTGCAGCTTGACCACCTTTACCAAAATCTTTTGATTGGCCTCCAAACGGTCTTTGATATATTCTGCCATTTTCAAATCTTGAGAAAGGAAGTCCCATATGCTCTAGTTCAAATACGGCTTTAGGTCCTTCAGAACATAAATATTCAATAGCATCTTGATCTCCAATAAAATCAGCACCTTTAACTGTATCGTACATGTGCCATCTCCAATCATCATTTGGATCAGCGCTCGCAATTGCACATGTTATTCCGCCTTGTGCTGATACAGTGTGAGATCTAGTTGGGAAAACTTTTGATACTACTGCGGTTTTTAAGCCAGATTTAGCTAGCTCTAGAG
>LULP01000762.1_pt1 | contig 12090 bp, 10 predicted proteins | sample 728111 | NCBI WGS metagenome assembly LULP01 (sample SAMN03860286, study PRJNA289734) | marine metagenome | biome: seawater column; feature: ocean; material: water; isolation source: Red Sea water column Station 149 - depth 25m | place: Saudi Arabia: Red Sea | collected 2011-10-15 | depth 25 m
TTCTCCTCTGCCATCTCCATAGTGATGTACAATACATTCTTATCTTGGAGTAAACATGAACTAGCAACATGGCACATGAACAAAGACTTCCCCACACCAGTGCCAGCAAGAGCGATGTTAAGAGTTTTATTTGGGAGTCCACCCTTTGTGATCTTGTTAAAGAACTCCAAGTCAAATGGGATCTTCTCTTCTTTCTGATGGTAGAATTCATATCTCTCCTCATAGTCTTGAAGATAATCATGTCCTATATGATTATCGAAAGAAACAGCCAAAGCATCAGAGAGAATAGAAGGAATAGCATCCCTTCCTTTTTTGTCATCTTTTCCATCAGCTATTGCAATAGAGTCTAACAATGCTAAGTATATAGCTCTGTCTCTACACCACTTTTCTGTAGTATCAATTAACCATTCATTCTCTACAGGACTTTCATCAAGACAACTAATTAATCACGGACATCTGAAGGTCAATGGTAAAAGAGTAAACATTCCATCTTTTAGCGTAAATGATGGTGATGAAATTACTCAATCTCTCTGTCAAACCACAAGCCGATGCGGCTGATGCTTTGGCAGCGGCGATTTGTCATGCACATGTTTCTGGAAGTTTAAATAAAATGGCTGTGCTCAATGCGTTAGGTGGTGGGATGGCACGTGGGCGAGGGCGTGGACTTCGACGAAGATAACTACAAATCATTCAATGTAGCTCATTAACATTTGTAGACTATAATATAAATAGTTTAGGAAGAAATAGAAAAAATAATAATTTCAGTAGACTACGCTAATTGTAAGAATATGTGATAATTGAAATAAAGTGTGATAATTTTTACTTTTTAGAGTAGAAAACTATGAAGGGAGCACTTTTATTCGGCTACATGTTATCGATTGCTTCATCTGCTGCTTGCTGATGATCTCGCACCAACGCGTACTGAAACAGGTGAGATTGACGTCAAAAAAGACTATCGCTTTGAAGCGGATCTCGGCTATTTGGTCAACAATACCGAATCTGATGGGCAAAGCACCACCAAGGAAAATTTAAATTTCCACATGCTTTATCAACGCCAAAAAGAGGTTTGGGGACAAGAAGTCGTTGCGGAAGCGGTGAGCAGTAATGCTGATGACGCTGAAAATAATCTAGAGCGTTATTTACTTTCTGGAAAGCTTTTACATCGTAGCTCTGAAACCGTGTATCAATTTGCAAAATTGACTGCTGAAAAAGATTTGAGCAGTGCATTTGATTATCAACTGATCCTGACAGGCGGTGTAGGCAAAGACTTTATCAAAACTAATACACAGACCTTATCTGCGGAAATTGGTGCAGGCTATCTTCATAGTAAAGAGCGTGCAGCGCCTCAAGACACCTTAGATGAGGCTATTGGTACGGTAGCGGCATTTTATCAATATCAAATCACACCATCGGTACGTTTTAATCAAGATTTAAGTTATGAATATGGTAATGAAGCGCAAACTTTGCGTTCACGTACCGCACTCTCTGCGGATTTAACCCAAAGCTTTGCAGCGGTTGCAAGCTATAACATTAAAGATACTTCTGCTGATGCAGGGGATAGCCGTGATTCGTTACTGTCTTTAGGTTTGAGTTATAAATATTAATCTAAGAAATTTCATTAAAAAACCTCTCAAATTTGAGAGGTTTTTATTTTGGCAAAGATGAAAATTTATAAATATTCAACCTTAACCACTTCGTACTCGACTTCACCTTGTGGTGTAGTGATTTTGGCTTCATCACCCTCATTTTTACTGAGTAGACCACGTGCGATTGGTGAGTTCACTGAGATTTTATTTTGTTTAAAATCTGCTTCGTCATCACCCACGATTTTATAAGTCTTTTGTTCTTCGGTATCTAAGTTTTCTATGGTGACAGTCACACCAAAGACCACACGACCATTTTGCTCTAAGTCTTTGACATCAATCACTTGTGAAGCGCCAAGTTTACCTTCGATATCTTGAATACGACCTTCACAGAAGCCTTGTTGTTCACGTGCAGCATGATACTCGGCGTTTTCCTTAAGATCACCGTGTTCACGTGCCTCTGCGATCGCTTGCGTAATGCGTGGGCGTTCTACAGATTTGAGATGTTGTAATTCTTTTTCCAGTGCAGCTTTGCCTTCTGGCGTCATTGGATAGCGTTGCATATTTTCCTCACTATCTGTTTCACTAGGCTGAACAGAGATTGATAATGTGATACATACAGACCATTCACTTTCAATTGGCTCAGTTTAAATTAAAAAAAACCGCCACCTCCGTCAGAGATGGCGGAAGTGTCGATGGTGTTTAGGCTTCTGTTTGTAAATCTTGCAAGCGATATACATCCATTGGCAACTGAATTCCTAAAGCCTGACAAACTGCATCTGCACCGTTTAATGTGGTGGTGTAATACACTTTGCCTTGCAAGGCTGAGCGACGAATCGAGAATGAGTCTTGCTGAGCTTGCTTGCCTTCTGTGGTATTGATAATGAGGTGTATCTCGCCATTTTTCAAGCGATCCACGATATGTGGACGACCTTCGGTGACTTTATTGACACGTTCACATTGCAATCCTGCCTCTTTTAATACATCAAATGTACCGCCAGTGGCAATCAATTTGAAGCCATGACCGATCAGTTGTTGAGCAACTCGAGCGACATGTGGCTTATCTGAGTCACGCACAGACAAGAAGGCATGTTTCACTTCACCTTCAGTTGGCTTACCTGGTAGACGATCATTCGAGCCAAGTACGGCTTTGTAGAAGGCTTCACCAAAGGTTTTACCCACACCCATGACTTCGCCAGTCGACTTCATCTCAGGTCCAAGTACAGGATCAACCCCTGGGAATTTGTTGAATGGGAACACTGCTTCTTTGACTGCAAAGCTCTTTGGAATAATTTCCTTAGTAAAGCCTTGCGATGCCAAAGATTGACCTGCCATACAACGTGCAGCCACTTTTGCCAAAGATTCACCGATACATTTCGATACGAATGGTACAGTACGAGATGCACGTGGGTTTACTTCGAGAATGTAAACATCATTACCTTTGACCGCAAACTGTACATTCATTAAGCCAACCACGCCAAGTTCTTTCGCCATCGCCACAGTTTGACGACGCATTTCGTCTTGGATTTCTTTAGACAAAGAATATGGTGGAATAGAACATGCTGAGTCACCAGAGTGAACACCCGCTTGCTCAATGTGTTGCATGATGCCGCCGATGACAACTTCTTTGCCATCTGATACGCAGTCTACATCGACTTCGGTCGCATCATCTAAGAAGCGATCGAGCAATACAGGTGCTTCATTCGATGCTTGAACGGCTTCACGGAGATAGCGTTTTAGCTCTTCTTCATTATAGACGATTTCCATCGCACGACCGCCCAGCACGTAAGATGGACGTACCACCAATGGGAAGCCAACTTTTGCAGCTTCGGCGATACCTTCTTCAGCAGATTTGACAATGCTATTGTTTGGTTGGCGTAGATTCAGTTTTTGAATCATTTGTTGGAAGCGCTCACGATCTTCTGCACGGTCGATTGCATCAGGTGATGTGCCGATAATCGGTGCACCAGCTTCTTCCAAAGCACGTGCCAATTTCAATGGCGTTTGACCGCCATATTGAACGATCACACCTTTTGGTTTTTCCGTGCGAATGATTTCTAACACGTCTTCCAAAGTCACTGGTTCGAAGTACAAACGATCCGATGTGTCATAATCCGTAGAAACGGTTTCAGGGTTACAGTTGACCATGATGGTTTCATAACCATCTTCACGCATCGCAAGCGCAGCGTGGACACAGCAATAGTCAAACTCAATCCCTTGACCGATACGGTTTGGCCCGCCACCGATGACCATGATCTTGTCTTTATCCGATGGATTGGCTTCGCATTCTTCATCATAAGTCGAATACATATACGCTGTATTTGAAGAAAACTCAGCCGCACAGGTATCAACACGTTTGTAGACTGGATAAACACCCAAGTTCCAACGTTCTTTGCGGAATTGCTTTTGCGAAATACCCATTAAGTTGGCGATGCGCAGATCAGATAAACCTTTGCGTTTGAACGAACGCACATTTTCTGCGGTTAAATCCCCAACACCCAGTGCTTTGACTTGTGCTTCGGTTTTAACGATGTCTTCGATTTGAATGAGGAACCAACGGTCGATTTTAGTCGCTTGGAAAACATCTTCTAAACTATAGCCGTGCCGGAAAGCATCCGCAACATACCAAATACGCTCAGGACCTGGAATTTTGAGTTCAACTAAAATCTTGTCTTTGATATTAGTCACTTCATCAGTGATTTTTGAATCAAAACCTGATACGCCAACTTCTAGACCGCGAAGCCCTTTTTGCACAGATTCTTGGAAGTTACGACCAATCGCCATGACTTCACCAACTGACTTCATTTGTGTAGTCAGTGTTGCATCTGCTTGCGGGAATTTTTCAAAGTTAAAGCGAGGAATCTTCGTCACAACATAGTCGATCGACGGCTCAAACGATGCAGGAGTTACGCCACCAGTGATGTCGTTTTTCAACTCATCAAGTGTATAACCAACGGCAAGTTTTGCAGCGACTTTAGCGATTGGGAATCCAGTTGCTTTTGAAGCAAGCGCAGATGAACGTGATACGCGAGGATTCATCTCGATCACGACCATACGACCCGTGTTCGGGCAGATACCAAACTGTACATTTGAACCGCCAGTTTCTACGCCGATTTCTCGAAGTACCGCAACTGAAGCATTACGCATCAATTGATATTCTTTATCCGTCAAAGTTTGCGCAGGAGCAACGGTGATTGAGTCACCAGTATGTACGCCCATCGGGTCAAAGTTTTCAATGGCGCAGACGATGATGCAGTTGTCGTTTTTATCACGAACCACTTCCATCTCATACTCTTTCCAACCAATCAATGACTCATCAATCAAAAGTTGTTTGGTTGGAGAAAGGTCAAAACCACGTTCACAAATTTCTAAAAATTCTTCTTTGTTATATGCAATACCACCACCCGAACCACCCATGGTAAATGATGGGCGAATAATCACAGGGAAACCAAAACGGCTTTGAATTTCGAGCGCCTCTTCCATGCTTTCCGCAATGGCTGCTTTGGGACATTCTAAACCGATTTTGCGCATCGCAATGTCAAACAGTTTACGGTCTTCGGCTTTCTCAATGGCATCTTTACTTGCGCCAATCAGTTCCACGCCATATTTTTCCAGTACACCGTGCTCATCAAGAGCGAGGGCACAGTTCAGCGCTGTTTGACCGCCCATGGTTGGAAGGACTGCATCTGGACGCTCTTTTTCAATGATTTGCGCAACGGTTTGCCAAGTGATTGGCTCGATATAAGTTGCATCTGCCATTGAAGGGTCAGTCATGATGGTCGCAGGATTTGAGTTGACCAAAATGACACGGTAGCCTTCTTCACGTAAGGCTTTACACGCTTGCGCACCTGAGTAGTCAAACTCACAGGCTTGACCGATGACAATAGGACCTGCACCAATAATTAAGATGCTTTTTATGTCTGTACGTTTAGGCATAGAAGTATTCCTTAATTACTGCTTTGCAGCTTCAATGAGTTCGATAAAATGATCAAATAATGGCGCACAGTCATGCGGGCCTGGGCTGGCTTCAGGGTGACCTTGGAAGCTAAATGCAGGCTTGTCGGTGCGATGAATACCTTGGTTTGTACCGTCAAATAGTGAGCGATGTGTCACTTTGAGCGTTGCAGGCAACGTGCTCTCATCCACAGCAAAACCGTGGTTTTGTGAGGTGATCATCACCGTACCATCTTCAAGATTTTGCACAGGGTGGTTTGCACCGTGATGACCATGATTCATTTTCATCGTGCTTGCACCAGAAGCCAAAGCCAAAATCTGATGACCCAAGCAAATACCAAATACAGGCAAATTGGTCGTTTCAACAATGGTTTTTACCGCATCAATCGCATAGTCACATGCTGCTGGATCGCCAGGACCATTGGATAAGAACACGCCATCTGGATTTAAAGCTAAAACTTTTTCCGCAGGAGTCTGCGCAGGCACAACTGTGAGCTTACAACCACGATCTGCAAGCATACGCAAGATATTGGTTTTTACACCGTAGTCATAGGCAACGACATGGAATTTCATTTCAGGCTTGGCAAAACCTTCAGGAGCACAACATTCTTTAGCGAGGTCTAAACCATTTAATCCGCCAAAGGCACGAGCCTTTTCTAAGGCTTCAGCTTCGGTAATATTTTCCCCTGCAAGAATACAGCCGTTCTGTGCGCCTTTGTCACGCAAGATACGAGTGAGCTTACGAGTATCAATATCTGCAATCGCGACGACATTATGTTGTTGTAGGTAGTCGCTCAGTGATTGTTCTGCACGGAAGTTACTATGAAGTAAAGGCAAGTCACGAATAATTAAACCATTCGCCCAGACTTTATGAATGCGTCCAGACTCCGTGTCTTCTGCATTACAGCCTGTATTCCCAATATGTGGATAGGTCAAAGTGACCATTTGCTGCGCATAACTTGGATCGGTGAGGATCTCTTGATAACCAGTCATGGCAGTGTTGAAAACGACTTCACCAGTCGTAGAACCAGATGCGCCGATCGACGTACCTTTGAAAATCGTCCCATCAGCGAGGGCTAAAATGGCGGGGATGCTCAAAGCAAAGCTCCTGAATTTTAAGCTGTAAAAAAGCGAGTAGACCGCAAAACTTCTCTAAATGTCTAACGATTATTCAAAGCAAACAGTCAAATTTTGACGCTAACCATTTATCTAAAATTGTGCATAAATTTAAATTGTCTAACAATAATTTATAGGTAAATCTTATTTTGTGTATTTAATAGTCAATATCCAAACACCAACACTCCCTGAGGATTTTTAAAATGGCTAGACAAACAACTAAAGCAACAGTAAAAGCAGAGCAAATTGCAGAACAAGTGACTGCAAAAGCGGAACAAGTTGCAGCTGATGTGACGGATAAAGCTGAGCAAGTAAAAGCTGAAGCGATCGTTGCGAAAAAAGACTTTGCGCAAAGCGTACAAGATCAAATCGTAGAGCTTAAAACTGAGTTTTTAAAGCGTGTTGAAACTTTAAAAGCACAATTCCCAGTATCTCAAACTGAACTGCTTGAATTGAAAGAAACGTTGAAAGTTGAACTTTCTGCGCTTTTGGATGACTTCAACAAAGTGTCTAAAGACATCAAACAAGACTTCACGCAAATCTCTTCTAAGCATAAAGATCAATTGACTGAATCTTTCAAACGCTCAAAAGATACTGCGGTAGAAGCATTCAACAAAATCAACCTTTCTCAAGTGAAAGAAAAAGCTGAAGAAGTGAAAGCGAAAGTTTCTTAAGTCGCAGTGTTATAAGCTACGACTTTACAAACCAAAGCACTCTTAAAAATACAGATTTTTTAAGATGCAAAGCACTCATTTGATCGTGAGGAAAACGAAGCTTCGGCTTCGTTTTTTTATGGCTATAACTATTTCAATAAAAAGAATCATTGCTGATTAGAACTGATGTAACCAATCTCGTTTGTTGTGAAAATCAGCTTCTGGGCTACTATGTTGCATCGCGAAGTAATGTGTTTTTGTAGCCGACTCAATCACCGCAGAAATACCAATAAATAAGTCTTTCATGGCAATCTTGTGATGATGCAAAAATAGATTGATATCGATCGTCGCTGTTAAGCCAAAACCTGTACGCTTAAGTTCGACCAACTCAATTTTAGAGTTGATCGGTGGCGGAGTGGTTTCAGGATAACGATATTCTTCAAAATGATAACTTTGCCAAGCGCCTGATGACGCTAAGTTCACTTCAATGTAATGGTCTTGATCTTTGATGCCGATAAAAAGTTCAAAGCAAGTCTGTTCCCACAGATAATCTCGACGTGGGTGACCAGCGACTTTGTCCGCCCAAATGATTTGTTGCATTGGATCGTTCAACCAAAAACCTAGCTGAATAATGCCACTGGCAGGGGATTCAATCGCTGTAACGATACTGAGATCGCGTGTTGGTTGAAATGCACTGAGTTCAAAACTTGCCATAACTTTCTATCTATTCATTCGATCATCTGACGAATTATTTTGTCTAAATTAATCTTTGATCAAATGCGCATTACGCACAATATTCGACAGCTTCTGATTTTGCTGTGCGGCTTTTTTATAAAGCAAAACGATTTTACCAATTTGCTGGACGCTTTCGGCTTTGGTACGTTCGATTAACTCTTGAATTACCGCAGCTCGAACATCACGATCTTCGCCTGCGACTTTAACTTTAATCAATTCATGGTCATTGAGTGCACGTATAGTTTCCTCGACGACATTGTCCGTCAAGCCTGGACTACCAATCATCACTACAGGTTGTAGTGCGTGACCGATCTGACGTAGACGTTTGCGTTCTTGAATTTTTAAAGCTGCCATGATGCGAACCGATGATGAAAACGCATTATTTTAAACGCTTTTTGTGAAAAAATGCAGGGCTTTGACAATATATTTATTCAGATGAGTCACAGGCGAGTTTGAGTATACTTTGAATTTTGCGATCATTTTGATCGAGAAATTGATTGGGATTTCGTGACTGGATTTGCGCTGTTTTACTGCATCAAGTGATTTTTTCACGTAGAATGCAGGCTGTTTTCACTGAAATTTTGTATGACAAATGGCAACTAAAATTACCAATCAAAAATTATCTAAAAGTAGTCGCGCGTGGATGCGTGAGCATTTGGATGATCCTTTTGTCAAAAAAGCGCAAAAAGAAGGTTATCGTGCAAGAGCGGCGTATAAACTCTTGGAAATTCAAGAAAAATATAATTTAATCAGACCCGGTATGACGGTAGTTGACTTAGGAGCTGCACCAGGTAGTTGGTCGCAAATCGCAGGAAAATTGGTCGGTGATAAAGGCATTGTGATTGCCTCAGATATTTTAGAAATGGATGCTTTGCCTGATGTAACTTTCTTACAAGGTGATTTCCGTGAAGAAGAAGTTTTTGAAAAATTGTTAAATATTTTAAATGGACGACCGGTAGACCTTGTAATTTCGGATATGGCACCCAATACATCAGGTAATAAGTCTGTTGATCAGCCACGTCAAATTTATTTGTGTGAGTTGGCATTGGATTTTGCACAAAAGGTGCTTGGGAAAAAAGGACTGATGGTGGTCAAAGTCTTCCAAGGTACGGGCTTTGATGAGTTCCGTAAACAGATGGTTGATACCTTCGATGTGATTAAAACGGCCAAACCTGCTGCCTCACGAGCACGATCAAAAGAGGTTTTTTTGATTGGTCAAGGGCGTAATAAGTCGTTATAACGCTTAAGGTGTGGTTTGACTTTTTGTGAGCATCTGTACACTAAAGCTGTTAAGATGTGCTTTCGCTTTTTGGATGGTGAGTTGAGCTGTTTTGCAACGCACCAAATTTGATAAATATGGGAATAGAGCTTTGAGCGATTTCGTCAAAAATGCCGTATTGTGGCTGATTATTATCGGTGTGCTGGTACTGGTTTTTAGTAACTTCAGCGACCGAGGCAAAACAGATGTGTTGAGTTATTCTCAATTCATCGCTGCTGTGAATGATGGACAAGTGAAACAAGTCACTGTCGATGGTGAGCAAATCACAGGGACTAAAGCCAATGGTTCAGAGTTTGAAACCGTGCGTCCTGATGTGTTCGAGCCACAGTTTGTACCGAATTTGATTGAAAAAGGTGTTGAAGTCGAAGGTGTTGCACCACATCGTCAAGGCTTATTGATGCAATTATTGATTGCAAGTTTCCCTATTTTATTGATCATTCTATTGTTCATGTTCTTTATGCGGAATATGGGCGGTGGTGCAGGTAATCAAAAGCCAAAATGCTCTTAGAAGATCAAGTCAAAGTCACCTTCAAAGATGTTGCGGGTGTGGATGAAGCCAAGCAAGAAGTCGTTGAAATTGTCGATTTCTTAAAAGACCCTGCAAAGTTTAAGCGTCTTGGTGCATCGATTCCACGTGGTGTATTAATGGTCGGTCCTCCGGGTACGGGTAAAACATTGCTTGCCAAAGCGATCGCTGGTGAAGCCAAAGTACCATTCTTTAGTATTTCGGGTTCTGACTTTGTTGAAATGTTCGTGGGTGTGGGTGCATCACGTGTTCGTGATATGTTCGAGCAAGCCAAACGCCAAGCGCCATGTATTATTTTCATTGATGAGATCGATGCAGTCGGTCGTCATCGTGGGTCGGGTACAGGTGGCGGTCATGATGAGCGTGAGCAGACCTTGAACCAAATGTTGGTTGAGATGGACGGCTTTGAAGGTAATGAAGGCATTATCGTGATCGCTGCGACCAACCGTGTTGATGTACTCGATAAAGCATTATTGCGTCCGGGTCGTTTTGACCGTCAAGTGATGGTCGGCTTGCCTGATATCAAAGGTCGTGAGCAAATCCTGAATGTGCATCTGAAAAAATTGCCGTCAGTGACTGGTGTGGATGTGCCTGTGTTGGCACGTGGTACACCGGGTTTCTCTGGTGCACAATTGGCAAATTTGATTAACGAAGCGGCGTTATTTGCGGCACGTCGTAATAAAACCACGGTTGACATGCACGACTTTGAAGATGCCAAAGACAAAATCTTCATGGGTCCTGAACGTAAATCGATGGTCATTCGTGATGAAGAGCGTCGTGCCACGGCGTATCATGAAGCAGGTCATGCGATCGTTGCCGAGCTTTTACCTAAGACTGATCCTGTGCATAAAGTCACCATCATGCCTCGTGGTTGGGCGCTTGGTGTGACTTGGCAGTTGCCTGAGCAAGATGCAATTAGCAATTATAAAGACAAGATGTTGAACGAAATCTCGATTTTGTTCGGTGGTCGTATTGCTGAAGAGGTCTTTATTAATCAGCAATCTACTGGCGCATCGAATGATTTTGAACGTGCAACCAAGATGGCACGTGCCATGGTCACCAAATACGGTATGTCAGATCGTCTTGGTGTGATGGTTTACGAAGATGAAAATCAAAATGGCTTCTTCGGCAATATGGGCAATCGCACTATTTCTGAGGCAACGCAACAACAAGTTGATGCGGAAATTCGTCGAATCCTTGATGAACAATATACAGTTGCTCGTGAGATTTTGGAGAATAACCAATCGATAGCGCATGAGATGGTCAAAGCATTGATGCAATGGGAAACCATTGATCGTGAACAAATTGTTGACATTATGGCAGGTCGTGAACCACAACCACCAAAAGTTTATGTGCCTGAAAATCCGATTACCGTTGGTGACGAAACAGTGGGTGAAGAAGACGATCAGTCGTCAACACCACCACCATTACCGTCATTACCAAAAGCTTAAATTCTAAATATGAATAGAGCTTAAAAATCAGACCGCTTTCGAGCGGTCTTTTTTATGAATGTGAAATGTATCACCGCTGAGCAAAGGAAGGCGTATTTGGTGATATTTTCACAATACATCAATCAGAATGGTAAAATTTTTAAAAGAATAGAGGAGCCATTATGCAACTACACCCCTTGCCACAACGTATCTTGAACTGCATGAATAAAACTTTGGATTTATCTACACCGCAAATCATGGGTATTCTCAATGTTACGCCAGACTCCTTTAGTGATGGTGGGCAATTCCATCAAACATCCAAAGCCGTTGACCATGCTGTGGAAATGATGAAACAAGGGGCAACCATCATTGATATTGGTGGTGAGTCGACTCGCCCGCATGCCGATGTGGTGAGTGTGCAAGAAGAGCTTGATCGGGTGATCCCCGTAGTGGAGCAACTGGCGGATCATGATGTGGTGATCTCGATCGACACCAGTTCACCTGAAGTCATCCGAGAGGCGGTCAATAAGGGTGCGCATATTTGGAACGATGTCCGTGCGTTAAAACGTCCTCATGCCATGCAAACAGCGGCAGATTTAAACATTCCTGTGATCTTGATGCATATGCGTGGTGAGCCTAGTACCATGAATGATTTGGCAGTTTATCAAGATGTGACCACGGAAGTCATCTCAGAGCTAAAACAACGCATTGACGAAGCCTTAAGCATTGGCATAACGAAAGAAAGTCTGATTATTGATCCAGGTTTTGGTTTTGCCAAGACAGCCTCGCAAAATTTAAAACTCCTCAATGAATT
>LULP01000420.1_pt1 | contig 12084 bp, 8 predicted proteins | sample 728111 | NCBI WGS metagenome assembly LULP01 (sample SAMN03860286, study PRJNA289734) | marine metagenome | biome: seawater column; feature: ocean; material: water; isolation source: Red Sea water column Station 149 - depth 25m | place: Saudi Arabia: Red Sea | collected 2011-10-15 | depth 25 m
AGTAAGATCACCGCCATCATCAAGTAGAATATTCGGCTTCCATTCGGGATCTCCCTCAATTGATTGTTTCAAACACCAGATGTATTCCTCTTCTGTCTCACCTTTCCAAGCAAAAACAGGGATATCTTGGTCTGCTATAGCAGCAGCAGCATGGTCCTGAGTTGAAAAAATATTACAAGATGACCATCTTACATCTGCACCGAGTTCAACTAGGGTCTCTATAAGTACCGCTGTTTGAATTGTCATGTGAAGACATCCGATGATTCTAGCTCCTTTGAGAGGTTTTTTAGAACCTAACTCTTTTCTTAGGGCCATAAGCCCGGGCATTTCAATCTCTGCGATTCTTATTTCTTTGTGACCAAATGCTGCAAGCGATATATCTGCAACTTTAAAATCATCCTTAATTTTTTTGACTTTATCTGATTCCATATTCACCTCTCATTAAATGGCAGATCTTAGTATATCAACCTTATCTGTTTGTTCCCATGTAAAATTTACATCATTTCTCCCAAAATGGCCAAATCCAGCTGTCGGTTTGTATTCAACATTGAGTAGATTCAGAGTAGTGATTATCCCATAAGGAGTAAGATCAAAAATATCATTAATAATACTAGATAATTTATCATCTGAGACCGTGCCTGTTCCAAATGTATTAACTAATGTTGATGTTGGTTGTGCAACTCCTATTGCATAAGATATTTGAATTTCACATCTATCAGCAAGTCCAGCTGCAACGATATTTTTTGCGATATACCTTGCCGCATATGCTGCGGACCTATCGACTTTAGAGGGAACTTTGCCTGAAAATGCTCCTCAAAATCCTTGTATTATCATTAATCAAATTTTCCGGAAGAACATCAAATATGATCTCTTTTTTTACATACTCTCTAAGATCTTCCAAACTTATATCACTAGAGTGTTGTGTTGATAAAACAACAGTATCTACGAATGTAGGCTTATCCTTCTCATACTGAAATGTAACTTGGCTTTTGGCATCAGGCCTCAACCAACTCACAGCTCCAGTTTTTAAAAGATTTGTTTGTTTCTCAACCAAACGATGAGAGTAATATATCGGTGATGGCATAAGAAACTCAGTCTCATTTGTGGCATATCCAAACATTAGACCTTGATCACCTGCTCCTTGATTTTTTTTCTCTTCTCGATCAACCCCCATTTGTATATCAGGAGATTGTTTTGTTAGTAATTTGATAATGTTGCATTCATTCCCATTAAAACCAAGTTCATTTGAGTTGTATCCTATTTCTAGAATAGTTTCTCTTATTAGTTCATCTATATCGAGATTTGCTTGAGTAGTTATCTCTCCACCCACGACAACAGTCCCAGCATCATCAGATTTACCCTTTACAAAAGTTTCACATGCAACACGTGATTCTTTATCTTGTGAGAGAACATGATCTAAAATAGCATCTGATAAGTGATCACATAATTTATCTGGATGGCCAGGTGATACGCTTTCAGATGTAAAATAATACATCTGTGCAGTTTATATTACAATTGAGCGGTAATAAAGCAGATGTTTGTTCATATAACTATTTCTTGAAATTTTTAATGAATTTTCTCTCATCATCAGATAATTCTTGACCATCAGTATATCTATTTAGCAGGTCAAAATAGATTTTCTCTTTAGAACTCAGCTCTAATTGATGAAATATTTCTTTGATTGTAACTCTTGCAGAATCTTCAGACTTCTCATTTGATTCAAAAGAAACGATCGTTTTAACAGTCTCATTATTTGGAAATAACTTTAATAGATGTGCAGCTGTAAAATTTTTATTATGGTTAATTTCTTCTTTGATAACATCATAAATATTTATCAATGAGGTTTCTGAAATTATATTCTTACAATCAAACTCTTTGACTAACCTTGGATATTCTATAAATAAACTTAAAAGTGTAAGTTCTTTGATATCAAATTCTTGATTCGGTTTCGAGGAAATTATTTTTTCCTTTTTGTTTGATGTTTGGCTCTCCTTCGGGATCACATTTCCTGTTATTTCCTGTATCTCTTCTCTAAGTATGTCTGTATACATGATGTCGGGCATTTGATTAAGAACTTTCTTTGCCTCTAACGCGAAAGAGGTTTTTCCTTCTACAGTCTTAGTGTCTTTATTAGATTTGAGATACTCAATTATGTATTGCGACAACGGGATAGAATTATCTATTAAATTATCAAAATTTTCTCTATCAGTTTTAACATACGAATCTGGATCACATCCCTCGGGTAGAAAAACTAAAGATAGTTGTATTTCATCTTTTAACTCAGTTAGACAATTTGTTATGGCCTTCCATGCTGCAGATTTACCTGCAGTGTCACCATCAAAACAAAATATAATCTTATTTGTATACCTCTTTATTTTATTGAAGTGATGCTTGGTAAATGCTGTTCCCAATGTGGCGACGCAGTTCCTTAATCCAGATTTATATAACCCAATGACATCAGTATATCCCTCAACAATGATGACTGATTTTTCTTTGCTTATATCTTTTTTACATTCATACAGACCATATAGCTCAAAACTTTTGTGAAATAGCTTAGTTTCTGGAGAGTTTAAATATTTAGCTCCGTCTTCTGAATTATAAACTCTTGCTCCAAAACCAATAATATTTCCAGTTGAGTTCCTTATAGGAAACATAATTCTATTTCTGAAACGGTCATATGTTTTGTTATTAGATTTAATTATTAGTCCGGCCTCGACTGCATTATTCGTAATTTTTTCTTTTAAAAATAATTTAGTTAGATCATCCCATTTATCATTAGATAGTCCTAAGTGAAAAACATCTATCATATCCTGATCGATACCCCTACTCTCTAGATAGGTCTTTGCTTTTGGGTTGTTTTTCAGAGAACGACTATAAAAGTCAGCGGCAAGTTTATTTGATATGAAAAGATTATAGTGAGCATCAATGATAAAATTGTTTTGACGAAGAGACATTGAATGTAGGTGTTTTTTCGTTGTGAAATGGACACAGACCTTTAAAGTTTGCTCCATTCTTTGTGAGGTTAACTTTTTCTTTTATTACATCAACTATGTCGGTTGAAGATAGAACCTGATCAATGAATGCCCTATCAAAATTTGCCATTATGCGACTTTATTAATCACATTCTTCTTGATATCTTCCATTGATGCATTTATTGGCTTAATTAATTTAATATTACTAATTTCATTTTTAAAATTCTTTAATATTTCCTTAGCCTTGATACTTTTTGTTTCTTTTACGTAATCTTTGATAATCTTTTTAAAGTAACTGATTGTTGTCTTGTCAGCTTTTGAGAGTTCTACAAGTTCTACAGAGCTTTTGTTGAGGTTCTTATCTAACCTATGTGATTTATCATAAACAAAGGCAACTCCACCTGTCATGCCAGCTCCAAAATTGTTTCCAACCTCTCCTAAAATAGTTACAGAGCCTCCAGTCATGTATTCACAACAATGGTCGCCTGCTCCTTCTATGGTAGCAATAGCGCCTGAGTTTCTAACAGCAAATCTCTCACCCGCTTTACCTTCAGCGTAAAGTATGCCACCTGTAGCACCATATAGACATGTATTTCCAATGATACTATTTTTATCAGCAATATTTTTGAAAGGCGACGAAGCGTTGATAATTATTTTACCGCCAGACATTCCCTTACCGACATAATCGTTTGCATCCCCAGTAAGATGGATTTCAACACCACCTGCATTCCATACTCCCAGACTTTGACCAGCAGTTCCATTTAAATTTAACCTTATGGGTGTATTGGAGAAACCATGATTTCCGTATCTTTTAGCTATCTCTCCTGAGAGACTAGCACCTATAGAACGATCAAGATTCTTTATGTCATATTCTAGAGTGATACTTTTACGATTCATAATTGCATTTTTAGAATCTTTAAGAATTTTTCTAGCTAATACGCCCTTATCATATGGCTTGTTTGATTTAGTTGTACAATACTTGTCAGATTTTTTATTTGCAATTGTTAGCATCTTTTTTAGACTTAAAGCCTTGTGTTTTTCTGTGATGCCTTTACTAATTGATAATAGATGTGTCTGACCGGTTAGTTCATCAATTGTCTTAATACCCAGTGATGCCATTATCTCTCTGACTTCTTGTGCAATGAATTTGAAGTAATTTACAACTCTTTCAGGACTGCCCGAGAAGTGTTTCATTCGTAGTATTTTATTTTGTGTGGCGACGCCTGTTGCACAATTATTTAAGTGACATATTCTTAAATACTTACAGCCTAAAGCTACCATTACTGATGTTCCAAACCCATAACTCTCTGCTCCAAAGATCGCGGCTTTTATAACATCTAATCCTGTTTTAAGCCCACCGTCTGTTTGTATTCTTACTTTGTGTCTAAGATTATTCAGCATTAATGTTTGCTGAGTTTCGGCAATACCCATCTCCCATGGTGAACCAGCATACTTAACTGAGGTTAGTGGACTAGCTCCTGTCCCGCCGTCATAACCTGAAATAGTAATCAGATCTGCGTAAGCTTTCGTTACCCCAGCAGCAATCGTTCCAACCCCTTTTTGTGATACAAGTTTTACGGAGATAAGAGCTCGACTATTGACTTGTTTTAAATCGTAAATAAGCTGAGCTAAATCTTCAATACTATATATATCATGGTGCGGAGGTGGTGATATTAGAGTAACCCCAGGGACTGAGTATCTAAGTTTGGCAATATACTGATCAACTTTATCTCCAGGCAGCTGACCTCCTTCCCCAGGTTTTGCACCTTGAGCTATTTTAATCTGTATTACATCGGCATTCACAAGATAATGTGGTGTCACACCAAATCTCCCCGAGGCAACTTGTTTAATCTTTGATGTTTTAGGCGAATTATATCTCTTGATATCTTCCCCACCTTCACCAGAATTAGATCTTCCCCCGATTGCATTCATCGCAATTGCAAGAGCTTCATGCGCTTCTGGAGACAGAGCGCCCAGAGACATCCCAGCTGTATCAAATCTCTTGAGTATACTTTTAGATGACTCAACCTGAGATAGAGGTATCGCCTTTTTCTTTTTAAGATTAAATAAATCTCTTAGAAAACTAGGATCTCTTGAATTTACTAACTTAGAGAACTTTTTATAATCCTCATAGTCACCAGTAGTTACACATTCTTGTAATGCTTTTACGACATCAGGATTGTAATCATGATATTCGCCATCCGCGGTGAACTTGAGTAGGCCGCCCTTACCGATGCCGTCAGATACTTTCATTGAATATTCTTTATTAATTCTTAAATCACTTTCAATATCATCAAAGCCCGCACCTTCAATTCTAGAAACATTATTTCTAAAACATAAATCAATCACATTGGAATTTAACCCAATTATTTCAAATAGCTGTGCACCCCTGTAACTAGATATACATGAAATACCCATCTTAGACATTATTTTTAATAACCCTTTATTAATTCCCTTAATGAAATTATTAACGTGCTGAGCATATATTTTCTCATCTTGATTGTTACGCATAATCATATTGTTAATTATCTCTAGAGCCAGATAAGGATAAATTGCTGATGCCCCATATCCTAGTAACACAGCAAAATGATGTGAGTTCCAGGTAGAAGCTGTTTCAACTATGATATTGCAGTCACACCTTAATCCTTCTGAAATTAGTCTATGATGTACTGCTCCTACAGCCATAACAGCAGGAATTGTCATTTGATTGTCATTTAAACCGATATCAGACAGTACTATAAGGACAGCTCCCTTCTTAACTGTTCTAACTGCTCTATCACAAATTGTATTAATAGCCTCCTCTAAATCTATATTTGAATCATAGTGGAGACTCAATTTATCACTTTGGAAACCTTTCTCTTTTGAATTAGTGAGTCTATCAAAGACTTGTTTGGATAGAACAGGAGAGCTAAGTACTAATCTTCCTGCATGAAGTGAAGATTCTTCAAAAAGGTTTCTCTCAACTCCCAAACAAGTTTCTAATGACATCACGCTGGTTTCTCTAAGCGAGTCAATAGGAGGGTTAGTTACCTGGGCAAACTGTTGTCTAAAATAATCATATAAAGATCTTGATTGTTTTGACAGAACAGGCATTGGTGTATCATCACCCATAGAGCCTGTCGCTTCTAGCGCAAGATTTGCAAGAGGTAGTATCACATCTTTTTCTTCTTCGAGTGTAACGCCATAAAACTTTTTATACGTGGTTAAATCTGAAGAGTTAAACGAGAGGGGTAGCTCCTCATTTTCATCATAACTCGTAAGATTTATAGAGTTCTTATTTAGCCATTCATCATACGGATGTCTATCTTTTAGGATTTTGTTAATGTCATCAGATAGCAGTACTTCGCCATTGAGAGTATCAACAGCCAGCATATCTCCTGGGGCTAGCCTTCCTTTTTCTATGATTTCAGAATCATCGTAATCATAAACACCAACTTCGGATGCGAGTGTAATATGTCTATCTTTTGAAATAACATATCTTGCTGGTCTCAAACCATTTCTATCAAGAGCACAAGCAGCGTATCTTCCATCGGTTAAAACGATACCCGCTGGTCCGTCCCACGGTTCCATATGCATCGAATGATATTCAAAACATGCTTTAAGTTTAGTATCAATTTGATTATTATTTTGCCAAGCAGGAGGAATAAGTGTTCTCATTGCTCTAAAGATTCCCATATCGCCAGCTAATAGATATTCCAACATATTGTCTAATGAGTAAGAATCGGAGTCCTCCATTGATACAACTGGATGTAGCTTTTTCAGTTCAGGCAAGTCTGATATATCCAGTTTGCTCCTCCTGGCCATATACCAGTGCCTATTTCCTTGAATAGTATTAATTTCTCCATTATGTGCTAGGTGTCTAAATGGCTGAGCAAGTTTCCACTGTGGGAGTGTGTTAGTAGAGAATCTTTGATGAAAGACACATAAAGATGTTTTCATTTCTCTGTGAGTTAGATCTGGATAAAACTTTTGTATATTTTCAGAGACAATTAATCCTTTATATGAAATTACTTTCGAGGACATACTGCATATGTATAAATCAGGCTCATTAAGTATTTTTTCTATATGAAGTCTGGCAACATATAATTTTTTTTCAAATTCATTTTCATGAAGAGCATCACTGCCTGTTATTATTATCTGTTGTATGTCTGGGAGGCTTGCAAGCGCATCTTTGCCACAAACACTTTTATCTATCGGTACATGTCTCCATCCCAGTACATTTAGTCCTGATTTCTTAATTTGAAAAAAGAATGTTTCTTTAATTTTTTTATGCTTTGATTTGTTCTTAGGTAGGAACACTGTACCGAAAGCATAATTGTTGCTTAGTTTGATGCCTAATTCTTGTGCACAGTGATTAAAAAAATCATCAGGTTTTTTGATCAGTAGGCCACATCCATCGCTGGATTTGCCATCATCAGACACTGCCCCTCTGTGTTTTAATCTGTTTAACGCTTCGATACTTGTATTTATGACCCAGCTAGATGGCTTATCATCCATATTAGCTATTAGACCAAAACCACAATTATCCCTTTCAAAAGTAGGCGAATACAATGAATTTTTTGATTTATGTCCGTTCTTCATAGTATTAATATTTTATCACAAATATTAATTAATGAATTATCTGATGAAGTTTTTAGATATCTCTTTTAGGTATTTATTGTCTAACTTGTCGTTTATAAAAGCATTTCCAATTTTATCCAATAAGATAAATCTATTTTTACCAGATATTTTTTTCTTGTCATGCCCAATGTGTTTCATTATAGATGCTGATGTTATCTTTTTTGGGATCATAGTTGGCATTTGCATATTTAGAAGCATATCTTCAATGTTGCAATATTCATCATGAGTTAAATATCCTTGATCAGCAGAAATAGCTGATGCAATGTTCATTCCCACACTGATAGCTTCACCATGGAGGATCCCTTTATAATTCTTGGAGGCTTCAATAGCATGTCCAAAAGTATGACCAAAGTTTAGTATCGCTCTTATTCCACTCTCAAGCTCATCTTCCTTCACAACTTGAGCTTTGATAGATGCACATGTAAAAATAGTTCTTAAAAGGCAATCAGTATTTTGTTGAATAATTTTAGAATAATTATTATCTATGAATTTAAAAAAACTCTTATTTTTTATCAAACCATATTTTATCACTTCTGCCATTCCAGCCATAAACTCTCTTTTTGGGAGAGTTTTCAGAATTGCACTATCCATTAAAATTAAACTTGGATGCTTGAACGACCCAATCATATTTTTGCCTAGAGGATGATTTATGCCACACTTACCTCCAATAGACGAGTCAACTTGAGCAAGTAAAGTAGTTGGAATATGGATTAATTGAACACCTCTCATAAATGTATCTGCAGCAAACGCGACCATGTCTCCAATTACACCTCCACCAAGCGCAACTATTGTAAGCGATCTATCATATTTATTCTTTATCAGATAGTCGTGTATTTGTTGTAATGTTTTTATATTTTTATATTTTTCGCCATCCCGTAATATCAAACTATCCACATTGTAATCTTTGAACATACGTTTAGTCTGTTTGAGGTATAACTTTGCAATGGTTGAGTTTGTTATTATTACAACATCATTCTTCTTAACATAATTCTCAGGATTTATTGTTTTCAATATATTCGATCCAACTAGGATAGGAATTTTGATATTATTTAGTTGAAGGTTAATTTTTCTCACTGTAACTCTCTAATCTTCTAATAATAGTGGATAATACATCTTCTTTATCTAAATTTGAAACATCAACTTCGATATTAGAAATACCTGAATAGACGGAACCCCTCTCTTTATCTAGTTGTATAAGGGTATCTTTTGTGACGTTATTCAATAAAGGTCTATGTGTTCGGTTTTTTACTCTCTCAAATTGAGTTTCTATTGATATCTTTAAGTATATAACAAGACCTTTTCTCAAAATGTATAGATTTTGATCTCTTAAAACACAACCACCACCGGTCGAAATAACGAAGTTACTTTCTTCTGAGTATTGCTTTAGGGTAATTGACTCTAAGTCTCTAAAATATTTCTCATTGTGTTTTTGAAAAATATCGCTAATAGACATCTTCTCTTGGTCTTCAATTAGCTTATCGAGATCAAAATAAGGTAAACCTAATTTCTTCGCCAATAGTCGTCCCATTGTAGATTTCCCAGAACCCATAGGACCGATTAAATAGATCTGATTTATCATTTAACACTTAACTCTCTAACTTGGTCAACTAAATATGAGACTTTATCAGGATGTATGTCAGGTGTGATCCCTGTTCCCAAATTAAAAACATGTCCTGTTTCGAAAGGAAAGGTTTCTAGTGTCTTTATGACTCCTTTTTTTATTGTATCCTTGTCTTCTTTGAGAATATCTGTGTTGAGATTTCCTTGAATAGCAAATTTTTCATCAAAAAATTTATACATATCACCTAGATTATTTTCTGAACTTATACCGATGCAATCAATGTCTAAATTTTTAAGCTTATCAAAGTTTGATTTTGATCTACTGTAATAAATAACAGGGACCCCCTCTGTATAAGTTGATGAAATGATTTTTTGTATGTAGTTCAAGGAAAACTTCTCATAGTTATCTCCTGATAGTAATCCACCCCAGGTATCAAATATCATTATAGCATCAACTCCATTTTTAATTTGCTCTCTAACATAGTCTACGCTCCCTTTAGTAATCATATCTAAAATCCTAGACAGAAGACCCGGATTCTCTTTCAGCATGCCATTTACAAATGAGAATTGTTTTGTTGAGTTACCCTCGATTAGGTAAGTTGCCACTGTCCATGGACTGCCTATGAATCCAATGAGAGGAAGCGAATCATTAAGTTCACCTTTTATATTTTTAATTGTTTCATTCACATACTCTAGATTTGATACATCTAGTTCTGAGGGTAACTTCTCAAAATCTGATTGTGTTCTCAGTGGCTCGTCAAAGATAGGTCCTATCTTATCTTCAAATCTTAAATTCATATTAAACATATCAGCAACTACCAAGATGTCTGAGAATAATATTGCAGAATCCAGAGGGTATCTCCTAAGTGGTTGCATTGTAACTTCACAGGCTAGTTCTGGATTTCTTATTAGCTTCATGAATCCACCTGCTTGATTTTTTGTTTTAATGTACTCGGGTAGGTATCTACCAGCTTGACGCATTATCCAGATGGGAGTTCTATCAATTGTACGTTGATATATACTTTCAATAAGCAGATGCTTAGTTTGACTCATTTATTTTTGTCATTGATATAATCAATTATACCTTTTGCAGCATTTCTTCCCTCAAAAACTGCGGTAACAACTAAGTCTGATCCTCTAACCATGTCCCCACCAGAAAAAATTTTTGGATTATTTGTTTGATGAGCATATTTTGAAATATTATTGATTTTTACTCTTCCAATTTCGTCAGTAAAGATCTTATTTTCCTTAAACCATGATTGTGGATTTGGTCTGAATCCAAAAGCTAAGATTACACTGTCACATTTAATGATTTTTTCACTATTTGGAACAATAACTGGGATCTCTCTTCCTCTGATATCAGTTTTTTTTAATTTAGTCTTCATGAATTTCACTGCTGTGGCTTTTTGATCTCCAATGATTTCAACCGGCTGCATATTCCATAGAAACTCTATGCCTTCCTCCTTAGAATTTTTAACTTCTCTTTTAGACCCAGGCATATTAGATTCATTTCTTCTATAAGCACAGTAGACTTTTTTCGCTCCCTGTCTTAGTGCTGTCCTATTGCAGTCCATAGCTGTATCACCACCGCCAAGAACAATAACTGTTTTATCTTTAAGATTAATGTACTCATTATCTTTTTTTTGCATGAGGTTTCTAATGTTAGAATTTAGATATGGCAGCGAGTCATAGACACAGTCCAAGTTTTCTCCAGGAAATCCACCTTTCATGTATGTATATGTACCCATTCCAAGAAACACTGCGTCGAACATATTTAAGAATTTATCAAAGCTTATATCTGTACCAATATTTGTATTAAGAACAAACTTTACACCCATGTCCTCTAAAATTTTTCTTCTTTGTTTTACAATTTCTTTCTCAAGTTTGAAAGGCGGGATACCGAAAGTCAGTAGACCGCCTATCTCTTCATACTTATCATATATAATAGGATTAAATCCGTTTCTTACTAGCACGTCCGCACATGCTAAACCGGCGGGCCCTGCACCTATAATCCCAATTTTGTAGTTATTTTTTTTAATATTTGACAGGTCAGGTTTCCAACCTTGACTGATCGCCTCGTCTGTAATGTATTTTTCAATACTCCCTATGGTAATTGCACCAAAACCATCATTGAGTGTACAAGCACCCTCACATAGTCTGTCTTGTGGACAAATTCTTCCGCATATTTCAGGCAAAGAATTTGTTTGGTGTGATAAGTCTGCAGCCTCGAATAATTTATTTTCTGATATTAATTTCAGCCACTGAGGTATGTAATTATGAACAGGACATTTCCATTCACAGTATGGGTTTCCACATTCTATGCATCTACCTGATTGTTCAGAGGCAATTTGACTTGTGTAATGCCCATAAATTTCATTGTAATTTTTTTTTCTCTTTGCTGGAGAAATTACATCTGGGTCCATTCTTTTTAATTCTAGAAATTGAAGATTTTTGTCCATTACAGCATTATACAAGACTTATCTCTATTTAGCGATATGAACGAATATTAACTTAAATGTTTTTTTATTAACTGACTAACGAGCGATAAATCAATAGTGTCAGCATGGTTTTTTTTAATTTCTCCCATTGCCTTACCCATTTCTTTCATTGAGCTAATTCCTAGCTTATCTATAGTCGACTTTACAATTTCTTCAGTTTCATTTTCATTCATAACTTCAGGGAGGTAACTCTGAAGTAAGTCCATTTCTTTTTTTTCTTTTTCTGCTAATTCTGGTCTATTAGCAGATGTAAATTGGTCGTAAGAATCTTTATTTCCTTTGATAAGAGATTTAATAACTGCAACTACTTGAGAATCAGATAATTCAATTTGCTTATCCTTTTCCTCTTTGTTGATAAATGACAATGCGAATCTCAAAATTGAGGAATCTTCTTTTTTACCTTCTTTAAGAAAATTTATTTGATCTTGCTGGAT
>LULP01000299.1_pt1 | contig 12035 bp, 9 predicted proteins | sample 728111 | NCBI WGS metagenome assembly LULP01 (sample SAMN03860286, study PRJNA289734) | marine metagenome | biome: seawater column; feature: ocean; material: water; isolation source: Red Sea water column Station 149 - depth 25m | place: Saudi Arabia: Red Sea | collected 2011-10-15 | depth 25 m
GAAGGGTGTATGACTTGTCGGAGCTGTGGTTACTCAAAGTGTGGGGAATACCAACAGGGTAGTTAAAAGAATTCAGAATGACTGAGAATATTACCAAGCTCGATGAGCTAAAAGAGTTAGCCGATGGTACTGACAACGATGACAAATCAAGATTTTTATTTTATGAGGCTCTACTTGATACTGAACTATATTTATTACTGGAGGAAGAGATTGAAGGCGGCATAGCTTGTCCGAATTTAGTTGAAACGCCTGAAGATAAATATGCATTAGTTTTTGATACTATTTCTAGGTTAGTTGACTTTACTGGAAATAGCTCCCCCTATCTTGCACTAACGGGGCGAATGGTTTTACCAATGTTGAAAGAGCAAAATCTTGGCTTGGGATTAAACTTAAATTTGGCTGTTTCTTCAGAGATACTGCTCAGCAGTAACGATATTGATTGGTTGCAAAATATTGTCGAGCAATCCCCAAAAAGATTAAGCGATAAAATAACTAAGTTTAGCAAACCAAGTATACCATTCGTAGTAAGGAATTCATTAAATAATAAATTGAGTTACTTATCTAAATTTGTTCCCGAGGCATGGATTGTTGAAGTAATCTATAAAAGTGGTTATAAATCGCAACTTATTGTATTTGTTGATATAAATCAAAAGATGCATGCTGTAATAGCTAGGGCAGTAAATGAAGTAGTTAACTTTACATTGTACGATGAAAAACCAATTGATGTCATTTTCCTGAACGTTGACAGCCCAAATTTAAAAAAAATCAGAAAGATTGGTATCTCGTTAAATTTTGAAAAAGATTTAGAAGAAAAAAATGCTTCATTTGAGCCAGCTGTAGACTTAAAAGAAAATCTTAAACCACCACGGCTCAAGTGACTTTTTAAGGGAATAGGCAACTAAAACTAGGCTTTTGTACGTTTACTGAGTGGGTCGTATAAAGGTTTAAGCGACGCTTTCGCCGCACAAATAGTACCTGCGACATCTATTTCAAATTTTGATGATAGAAGTTCTTCTGGACTTTCATTTTTACAAGGTACGTATCCCATACCGATTGCTCCACCTAGTTTATGCCCATAATTACCTGAACTGATATAACCTACAATTTCGCCATCTCTCATTATTGGTTCGTTGTGATATAATAGAGGCCCAGGGTCTATAAGTTGGAATTGAACCAATCTCTTTTCTAAGCCGCATTCTTTCTTATCAATCACAGCTTTTTTGCCTATAAAATCCGGTTTGCCAGTATCCACTGCAAAACCCAACCCGGCTTCAAGCACATGGTCTTCACATGTAATATCATGCCCAAAATGTCGATACGCTTTTTCTATTCTACAGCTGTCCATCATGTGCATTCCACATAACTTTAAATTATGTTCTGACCCAGCATCAAATATCGTCTCAAAAATATGACCGCATTGATCACTACTAATGTATAGCTCCCATCCAAGTTCGCCCACATAAGAAACCCTATGGGCACGGGCTTGTCCCATTCCTATTTCAATCAATTGTGCGGTGCCAAAAGGGTTCGTTTCATTCTCAAAATTATTTGGAGAAACACTATTTAGTAAAGCTCTTGACGCTGGCCCCATTAATGCAAGAATTCCTTCCGCGGCAGTAACGTCTGTAATAACTACGCTATAGTCCTTTTGATTCCTCCGCAGCCAAGTTTCATCAGCAAGTCGAGTAGCAGCAGGTGTTACGATCAAATACGTGGTCTCACTTAGTCTAGTCACAGTAACGTCTGCTTCTATACCGCCTTTTGAATTCAAAAATTGGGTATATACTATTTTACCTATGTCGACAGATAAGTTTGCACCGCATAAATAATTTAGAAAACTTTCGGCATCTTTACCCTCTACTCGTATTTTTCCGAAGGTAGACATATCATATAGACCAACATGCTCCCTCACAGCCATGTGCTCTCTAGCTGAATTTTCAAACCAATTCTGGCGTTTCCAACTGTAACGATATTCATCACTTTGCCCAGTGTTAGAGAACCAATTTGCACGTTCCCAACCAGCTACCTCTCCGAAGACAGCGCCTTTGGACTTCAGATGCTCATGAAAAGGCGTTCGTCTGACACCTCGGGCACTTTCCTTTTGTCTAAAAGGGAAGTGATCAGCATACAGCAGACCAAGTGTTTCTTTTGACCGTTCAAATAAATATTTTTTATTTCCCTGAAAAGGTTGCATACGACTTATATCAACATCGCCCAAGTCGAATGGTTTTTCTTTATCTTGCATCCATTGTGCGAGTGCCATTCCCGCACCTCCGGCGGATTGTATACCTATTGAATTAAATCCTGCTGCTACCCAAACATTTTCCATTTCAGGTGAGCGACCAAGGTGGTAAGCATCGTCCGGTGTGAAACTCTCTGGCCCATTAAAAAACGTATGAATTCCAGCTTTCTCAAGCATAGGAACTCTATTTACAGCCATTTCCAAAATTGGTTCAAAATGTTCGAAATCTTCAGGAAGTTGGTCGAATTCAAAATCTTTGGGTATTCCAGACATACCCCAAGGCTTCGCATTAGGTTCAAATGCCCCAAGCAGCATTTTGCCGGCATCTTCCTTGTAATACGCGCATTCATCCGGGACTCTAAGCACCGGTAGTTGAGTTAATTCTGCTATTGGTTCAGTAACTATATAAAAATGCTCACATGCATGAAGGGGAATATTTGTACCTAACATTTTGCCAACGCTGTGACCCCACATTCCAGCACAATTTACTATTTCTTCGCAGGAGATCCGTCCGCTCTCACCATGCCGATTAGTCCATTCAACACCAGTTACTTTATTCTGATTTTTAAATATTTTTGTTGCAGTAACTCCTTCGTAAATTTTAGCACCTTCCTGCCGTGCGCCTTTTGCAAGAGCCAAAGCAATATTTGCGGGATCTCCTTGTCCGTCTTTCCCTAGAAAGACCCCACCCACTACCCTTTCTAGATTAATGTGAGGATATCTATTTTTGATTTCGCGCGGAGAAATTTCTTCCACATCAACCCCAAAAGCCCTAGCCATAGCTGCAGAGCGTTTCAATTCTTCCATTCTCTCGTTTGTAAGAGCAACACTAATTGAACCCACTCTTTTAAAACCTGTTGACACACCTGTTTCTTTTTCAAGATCAAAGTATAATTCTTGTGTGTACTTTGCTAATTTTGTCATATTAGCGCTGGCTCTTAATTGGCCTATCAACCCTGCAGCATGCCACGTTGTTCCAGAAGTGAGTTGTTTGCGCTCCAACAAAACTATATCATTCCAGCCTAATTTACTCAAATGGTAGGCTACTGAACATCCAATGACGCCGCCGCCTATAATAATAACTCTGGCTTTATCCTGTATCATCGTCCTCTAATACCTTTATATAATTTGAAATCCTAATTCATGGATCTTTTTTGCGATCTTCGAGATATGAGTGGGGCCAATTTCGCAGCATCCGCCAACGATAGTGGCGCCATTCCTGACCCAATCAATAACAAAATTACTATACTCCTCCGGTCCCAAGTCTTTACGAGCTGCCAACGCATCAACTGTTGGTCTCTCTTTTAGAAACTCTTTTGATATTTTGGAAAATCCATTCGCATACGCTCCAAAGGGTTTATTCATTTTGGAAATGATAGGTAATGCATTATCTACTGCTTCTGGCGGGGAGCAGTTGATGAGAACTGCTTCAATTGAATGATCGTTGATAATAGGCTCTATATCTTTTAGGTTTTCGCCTGATCGTAGTTTTGTGCCATCTTGATCGTCTACACTAAAAGATATCCAAACCGGCTTGCTCTCTTTATCTGTCGATGCCAAAACCCCTTTGGCTTGTTTTAAAGAAGAGACCGTTTCAACTAATAATATATCTACCTTAGGGGCAATATTTGCAATCTTCTCATCATATATTTTTGATGCTTCATCTATTGCAGGGCAGAGGTCAGGTCGGTATGACGCTATTAAAGGGCCAATTGAACCTGCAACTCGACCACTTCCAAAATTATTACGGGCATTGCAGGCGGCTTCAACTGAAGAGCTCCATAAATTATGTACTTCATGCTCCAGGTTGAAGTGCTTTAAACGGTCTCGAAGTACTGTGTAGCTGTTTGTTGTGGCAATAGTTGCCCCAGCTTCAAAGTAAGCACTATGGATATTCGATACCATTTCTGGATTTGTTAACATAATTTCTGTTGACCATAACGGTGTTGGTTTTTTATCAAATTTTTTAACTAATTCTTGTCCGACTGATCCATCAAGAAGTGTTATCGCTTCTTTCATGCGCGCAATCTTTCGTTCATTGGATCCCAGATTGACCCTTCTGGTTGGACAACAGCTTTATGACGGTCTCCAAAAATCTCTATTTCAATTTCTGTTCCTGCCGAAGCCAAATCACTCCTTATCATTCCAAGAGCAATTGAAGAATTCGTGCGATAGCCCCATGCGCCAGATGTCGTCTCTCCCACAATTTGATTATTTTTCCATAGAGTAGACATATATGGAGCGTCACATTTTCCCGCCTCTACTATTAGTGATACAAACTGTTTTTTGCTTCCGTGCTGTCTTTCTATCTCTAAAGCTGCTTTTCCTGGAAAACCCTCTTCTTTATCGAACTTAATAAATCTCGACAAACCAGCCTCTAACAGGCTGTAATCTGTTGATAAGTCTCCTTTCCAAGCTCGATATCCCTTTTCTATGCGAAGAGAATTTAAAGCCCACATGCCAAACGGCTTTGCGCCTGCATCACTAATTTCTTTGTAAAGAGTTGAAATATTTTCGACATCAGTGTGAATTTCCCAACCTAATTCTCCCGCAAAACTAACACGCATCAAATGACAAGGCTTCCCACATACTTTTGCTTTATGATGGCTTAACCAAGGAAGGTATAGATCTGCGTCAGTACCAATTTTTTCAAGTAGATTACGAGACTTGGGCCCTGTAACTATCAAAGTGCTAAGTTTCTCAGTTGTGTCTGTTACGGATATATTTAAAGAAGATGCTTTGTTAATTATTTCCCAATCATGCCATTGAGCAGAAGCGGCTGTTATGAGAGTAAATTTTTCCTCAGAGTGTCGAATGATTGACATTTCAGTTAATATGCGACCTCTTGTATCTGCAAAATATGCTAAATTAAGACGTCCAATTTTTGGCAATGATCCTGCAATTCTTCCTCGAAGCCATGCTGCAGTTCCTTTTCCTTCAATATCAAAGCGGCTGAAACCAGGTAGGTCCAAAACACCTACGTCATCTCTTACGGCATAACATTCCTCTTTAATTCGTTGCTCCCACGGGCCATTACGTTCCCATGTTTGCGTTGTCTTTTCGGAAATATCGTCAGTGCTATGTGCAAACCAGTTTGCACGCTCCCAACCATTGTATGCACCCATTTGACCACCTTTTTTTACTATTTGGTCATGCGCTGGTGAAAGTTTTTTATTCCTTCCTGCTGGCCATTCATGCCATGGGAAATGCATAGCATATTCATGTCCATAAATTTCCATGCCCTTAGCAACACAATAATCATGATCTGTATAATTTGTGTACCGCCGCGGATCACATGACCACATGTCCCATTCTGTTTCGCCCTCAATTAGCCACTCGGATAAAACTTTTCCTGCCCCACCGGCTTGAGCGATCCCAAAAGTAAATACACATGCTTCAAATGCATTCGGTACGCCAGGCATTGGACCTATCAAAGGAAGTCCATCTGGTGCATACGGGATTGGTCCATTTATAACTTTGCTAACCCCCGCTTCACCCAACAGAGGCACTCTAGCTAATGCATCTTCTATGTACCATTCCAATCGATCAAGATCATCTGGGTACAACTGAAAACTAAAATCTTCCGGCATTGGATCGTCGGGTTGCGCCCAGTGGGCTCTACAAGTTCGCTCATAGGGACCAAGGTTGAAACCAAATTTTTCTTGGCGAAGATAATAGCTACTATCAACATCACGAAGCAGTGGAAGTTTGTGTTGCATTTCAGTGGACCAATCTTTTACGGCCTCAACTTCCTCAAATAATAGGTACTGATGGCTCATAACCATCATAGGGACAGTTCTTCCTCCGTATGGAATGAACCATTCTCCAACCCTTTGAGCGTAGTAACCCGCTGCATTAACGACATACTCGCATCGAATATCTCCTTTTGTTGTATGAATAATCCATTCATCATTTTTTCTGCTGACGCCAGTTGCTGAACAAAAGCGAATTATTTCTGAGCCTAAGTCTCGTGCGCCCTTCGCTAACGCCTGTGTCAACTGCGCTGGATCAATATCCCCATCACTAGGATCGTAGAGAGCTCCTTTCAGATCATGAGTTTCAATAAATGGGTATTTATTCTTAATTTCGTCTAAACCAAGGATACTAATATCCATACCTTGATATTGTCCCATTCCTTTTGCACGTTCAAATTCTTGCATGCGCTCTTTGGAATGACCAAGCCTTATTGATCCGGTCATATGATAATTCATCGGGTAGTCTACTTCTTGCGCCAATCCACTATATAATTCAGTTGAATAACGCTGCATATTCATTATTGACCAACTTGTGGAAAATGTTGGTACGTTTCCTGCCGCATGCCACGTAGAACCAGCTGTTAGTTCATTTTTTTCAATAAGTATACAGTCAGTCCACCCTGCTTTAGCGAGATGAAAAAGTGCTGAGGCTCCCACAGCACCACCGCCTATTATTACCACTCTTGCAGATTTTGGAAATTCAGACATTTTTATCTCCTTAGAAACTTATTTGAGGTATATTCAATTGTTTAATAAATTGGTGGGGCAATCACCCATATTATACTGCATGGTTCTGAAAACGGGTTTGCCCACCTATGTGCTTCCCCTTTAATTCTAAAACTATCGCCTGCACTAACTGTGAATTCTTTATCGTTTATATTCAAAATAAGACTGCCGCTTATTACATATCCAACTTCTTGTGTTTGTCTCTTTTGTCTTTTTGCTAGTTTTGAATTTGGCTCAAAAGTTGAATATACTACTTCAAAGTCATCAGTAAGGTCAGGAGAAAGTAACTCCTCTTTAAGACCAGATGAGTTTGAACCTATGACCCGCCTAGCTGATTTTCTAACAATATACCCCTCTTCCTCTGATCCTGAGCGTGATTGTCCAAATAATATTGATAGGGGCACGTTAAGAACGCGAGCCAAGTCTTTTAAGTCATCGATGGATGGTTGAGACTTATCTCTTTCTATTTGGCTAATCCATCCTAATGATTTTTCTGTAGCTGTAGATAATTCCTTAATTGTCATCTTGCGAGATTTACGTAGTGATCGAAGATCAGCACCCAAGGTTGATGATGAATTTGGATCAAAATTATGCATTACTCACCTAAAACTAATTAAAGGTACGGTGTTAGCAGTTCATGAAAAAATCAAGTAAAATTTCATGAGTATAGACTTTTTTTATTTTATTGTTTAGGCGAAGGATTGATATGGAATATAACCCACCGACTGAACCATTAGATATTCTTCACGAAGATGCGCATATTTTAGTCGTGAATAAACCAGCGGGTCTTCTTTCTGTTCCTGGCAAGGGTATTGAATTGGCAGATTGCTTGCTGAGTAGATTAAAAATTGCTTTTCCAAATACGCTTTTAGTTCATCGTCTTGATAGGGATACATCTGGTGTTATGATTTTTGGACAAACAGAGTATGCCCAAAGAGCGCTGTCGATGCAATTTGAAAGGCGTCAAGTAAAGAAGACATATGTAGCCCGTGTTTCTGGAGAAGTGACACAAAAAAGTGGTCTAATTGACTTGCCGTTGGTTGTTGATTGGGAAAATAGACCCCGTCAGATGGTTTGTCATGAGACTGGAAAGCTGGCATTAACGGAATGGTACAAACTAAGTTCTAATCAAAATGAAAGTAGATTGCGTTTAGTGCCCAAAACCGGACGTTCGCACCAGCTAAGAGTTCACTGCATGGCGTTTGGCCATCCTATTCTAGGAGACCCTATATATGGAGAGGGTAGTACACACGATAGAATGATGTTACATTCAGAAGAACTCAGGGTGAAACATCCTGAGAATGGATTTGGTTCTAGATTTAGATCAAAAGCACCTTTTTAGTGATTAATACTTTGATATGGTGGCGTTAAAACATCTCGTAATAGAGATAGAGGATGGGCCCTGAGTGAGAATTTTGTAGCAGTGTAATCTTGCACAATAGCCTCTCCGAGGCTCATATTGGGTAATATGGGGAGTGCTTCTTTTATAATTTCACCATCAATGTCCTGATCAAACAAGGGTAATTTGTTATTACTGAGAATGGCACTTGCTTGCCAAATTGCTTCGCGTTGATTTATTCCAATTGATATAAACGCATCCGCTTCGGCTAAGCGATTTAGTGTGGCAGATTTAATGCCAGCACGTCGCCATATATCCTCTATAGTACTATAACCATTTCCACGCGCAGCAGTAATCCAAGATGCATCTTCCTTGGTTAATCCAATTATTTGTCTGAAACCCAATCGTAATGCTAATTTTCCATTTTTGTCTGTTTCTAAAGTATTATCCCAGTAGCTATTGTTGATACAAATTGGATAAATAGTAACATCATGTGCCTTTGCATCACTAAGTATTTGGGCTGGTGCATAAAAACCCATAGGTTGAGAATTTAATAGAGCACACGCAAAAACTGCTGGGTGGTGACATTTTATCCAAGCGCTAGCATATACTAATAATGCAAAGCTAGCAGCATGACTTTCAGGAAAACCATAAGACCCGAAACCTTCAATTTGGGAAAAACATCGTTCGGAAAAATCTTTACCATAGCCGTTTTGGCGCATTCCCCTTAAAAAACGGGTTCTTAACTCACTCACTGAGCCATGTTTTTTGAAGGTTGCTAAAGCTCTACGCAATTTGTCTGCTTCCTCTGGAGTGAAGCCTGCTCCAACAATGGCAATTTGCATAGCTTGCTCTTGGAACAACGGGACGCCCAGTGTCTTACTTAATACACTCCCAAGTGCATCTGACGGGAATTCAACTTGTTCCTCACCATTGCGTCGGCGAATATAAGGGTGGACCATATCACCTTGAATTGGGCCCGGTCTTACTATTGCCACTTCTATAACCAGATCATAGAAACAGCGTGGCCTCATTCTAGGCAGAAAGTTCATTTGTGCGCGACTCTCCACTTGAAACACTCCAATACTATCAGCGCGGCACAACATGTCGTAGACTTTAGGGTCTTCAGCAGGAATAGTAGCAAGATCAAAATTATGACCAAGATGTTGGTGAACCAAATCAAATGATTTACGTAGGCAAGTCAGCATGCCAAGGGATAAAATATCAATTTTTAAAATTCCTAAGGAATCGATATCATCCTTGTCCCAGCAAATTACAGTTCGCCCTTCCATACTCGCATTTTCAATCGGAACAAGTTCATCTAAACGACCCTCTGTGATTATAAAACCGCCTACATGCTGAGAAAGATGGCGAGGGAAACCTATTATTTCGTGGACTAATAATAGTGTTTTTTGCAGATTGCTATCATTTGGATTGAGGCCAATTTCTCTTAACCATTTTTCACTAATTTTCCCATTACTAGAAAAACCCCAAAGCTGTGAGGAAAGTGCACTAATAGTGTCTTTGGTTAATCCCATAGCTGTGCCAACCTCACGTACAGCACGCTTTCCACGGTAGTGAACTACTGTTGCACATAATCCTGCATGGTCGCGCCCGTACTTTTCATATATATGCTGAATTACTTCCTCGCGACGCTCATGTTCAAAGTCAACATCTATATCAGGTGGTTCTTTTCTTGCTTCTGAAACAAAACGTTCGAAAACCATTGTACCTATTTCAGGGCTTACCGATGTTATACCTAAACAATAACATAAGACAGAGTTTGCGGCAGACCCTCTTCCCTGACAAAGAATGTTACGTGAACGGGCGAACTGAACTATATCATTTACTGTAAGGAAGTATGGTTCGTATTCTAATTTTTTTATAAGCTTTAATTCATGATTTAAAATTTGACTTACACGTTTTGGTGCTCCTTGTGGGTAGCGCCACTTTATTCCTTTCATCGCTAATTCATTCAGTCGCTCTGATGGAGCTTTGCCACTGCCACTTTCTTTGGGATAATCATATTTTAGTTGATCAAGTGTAAAGGAACAATTCGAAGAAATTTTATTCGCATTTTTTATGGCAATTGGAAATTTGGCGAACAACTTATTTATTTCTCGAGGACTTCTTAACCGTTGTTCTGCATTTACCAGAGCATTTTTTCCTAATTGTTCAATCTTTTTACCTTGCTTGATTGCGCACAACACATCTGCCAATCGACGCCGTTTCCCATGGTGCATTAAAGGAAAAGAACTTGCTACAACTGGTAGTGAAAAGCTTTTAGCTATTTGGTATAATCTATCAAAACGAGCTCCGTCTAATCCATCATAGTATGGTGACATTACCAAATATAAGCGGTCTTTGTGTTCGCTCACTAAATGTCGTACATTGTTCCACCAAGTAGCATTTTTTCTAGGTAAAGTTTGTGGAACATGTAGCAACAATTTTATCCCAGATAAATTTTTAGGCATATCTGATATTTTTAGTTCACACTCACCCTTTTTACTCCTTAAACGACCTTTTGAAATTAACTTGCAAAGTATTTTCCAACCCTCATGTGTTTGGATAATTGAAGTGGTACTAACACCTTCTTGAAAAATTAAGCGTGCAGCTGGTATTAAACGAGGTATATTTTCAACATGTAGCGAACTATATCCTTTTAGGTGCTCTGGGCATGGAGGTCCAAATGGTTCAATCTGTTGGCGTTCTGAAACAGTTTCCTTAATTTTTTGCCCATGTGTATGTGCGCGTACAATCCCAGCCACAGAATTAACATCTGCAATTGCAATTGCACTTAAGCCTAAAAGCGCTCCGCGTTCCATATATTCCTCAGGGTGGGAGGCCCCCTGTAGGAAGCTAAAGTTTGATGTAATAGATAGTTCAGAAAACATAGACATATAAATATGTTCTTTGTTTGTTCTTTTCCAGTTTAAAAAGAAAATATTTGAAAAATTTGTCTGATGGCAACTAATCAACTAGTTTGATTAACTTACGTTCTAGAATTCCTAAAACTGATTTGAGGTCGTGACCACGTTTTAGAATTTGTCCATCCATGCCAACAACCGCATATTGACCTTGCCGATTTCGCAATTTAGGTCTTTTTTCAATCCTGTAGATTGGATGTTCTGCTGTTCTTCTAAAAACCGAGAATACCGCAACCTCTTTTAATGAGGAAATTCCATAATCGCGCCACTCACCAGAAGCCACCATACGACCGGGTGCTACAGCTGAGGTAGCTAATGTTTTCCAAATGCCTGGTAGATATTGCACTGCTGAAGGCACCAGATTAAAGCCTAGTCCAATAGACAATGACAAGGCGATAATAATCATATTTCTGCGAGACATTTTTATTTCGCTTAGTACGTTAAGTCCAGCAGCTGCCACCATACCAAACATTACAATCACGCCACCACCCAGAACTGGGAGAGGCATAGAAGCAATGATTGCTCCTATTTTTGGTATTAATCCGCACATAACCATAATTGCACCTGCGATCGTAACAACGTGCCTGCTCATAATACCGGTCATACCCACGATGCCCACATTCTGACTGAAAGAAGTGTTAGGCAGACCGCCAAAAACTCCTGCGACAGCCGTTCCGAGGCCATCTGCATATGTAGCACCAGATATTTCTTCGTCAGTGGCCTCACGACCAGCTCCAGCTTTAGCGGTCGCTGAAGTGTCGCCAATGGTTTCAACCGCTGAAACAATTGAAACTATCGTTACGCCTATCACTGCTCCTAGGTTAAACTCAAATCCGTATGGTAGAGTTTGAAGTCCCGTTACCCAACTGGCTTTACCGACAGCTGCAAAATTAACCATACCAAACATAAAGGCCACTAGATAACCTGCGATTAAGCCCAGCAGTATTGCGGCATTTGATAAAATTCCCTTTGTCATGAACTTAAATCCAAGAGCAACCACAATGACTGTAAGTGCAACTGTCCAATGCATTAGAGAGCCAAAGCTT
>LULP01000862.1_pt1 | contig 12032 bp, 13 predicted proteins | sample 728111 | NCBI WGS metagenome assembly LULP01 (sample SAMN03860286, study PRJNA289734) | marine metagenome | biome: seawater column; feature: ocean; material: water; isolation source: Red Sea water column Station 149 - depth 25m | place: Saudi Arabia: Red Sea | collected 2011-10-15 | depth 25 m
GGATATTACATAACACCAGCCTTAGTTGGTGGTGCATCTGGGACTTTAATCAGTAACCAGATCGCCTTTCATATGAAAAGTACCCTAGACTGGAGTTTCGCATCTGCAATGGGATTAATGTTGCTAAGTGGAGTGTTGGTGATTTATTGGCTTTATAACAAAATAGTAGGAATAGATAATATCAAATTAGGATAATTAATATGGCTTTACCAAAATATACAGAACCACATTATAGAATTTGGCATTATATTTATCTAACAATTTGTGGTGCAGTTTTCTTTTTTCTTATTGCCCCTTTATTTGTAATCTTTCCATTATCTTTCAACGCAGAAGAATTTTTAAGTTTCTCTGATGGGATGAAAAGGCTTGATCCAGATGCTTTTTCTTTGAGATGGTATAAAGATATGATTTATGGAACTAAAAATCCTTGGGGATTAGCTGCTAAGAATAGTTTTATTATCGCAATTTTTGCAACAATAGGTTCAGTAATACTAGGAACTGTTGCTGCCTTAGGTTTGAGTAGTAGGCACATGCCTTACAAAGGTTTGATAATGGCTGTTTTAATTTCTCCTATGATCGTACCTTTAATTATTTCAGGTGTTGCAATATTTTTCTTTATGGCAAAAGCTGGTTTGGCAGCAACCCATACAGGTATTGTTCTTGCCCATATTATTTTAGGAACACCATTTGTTGTTATCACGGTTACTGCTACACTCTCAGGATTTGATCACAGTGTAACTAGAGCTGCTGCAAGTTTAGGTAGTGATCCAGTAAATACTTTTATGAAAATTACGTTGCCACTAATATTACCAGGAGTTATTTCAGGTGGATTATTTGCTTTTGTGACTTCATTTGATGAAGTTGTTGTTGTTTTATTTTTAGCAGGATTAGAAAATACAACTATTCCTATTCAAATGTGGACAGGTTTAAGAGAACAATTAAGTCCAACAATTCTAGCAGTTGCGACTTGTTTAATTATACTATCAACATTAATACTAGTAACCGCTGAGCTTTTAAGAAGACGATCAGAGAGGCTTAGAGGGATTAATCGATAGTAAAATAATCAAATGAAAATTAAGAATGTAGTAGTTATTGGATCAGGTACAATGGGTAGCGGTATAGCTGCTCATCTATGTAATGCCAATATCCCTGTCACACTTTTAGATTTAAAAACTGAAATAAGTCAAAATGCTAGAGAACGAATTCACAAATCAAGACCACCTTTATTAATTGATAAAACCAAAATTGATAATATTAAAGTTGGAAATATATCTGATGATTTCAATGTAGTTAAAGATGCTGATTGGATTGTCGAGGCAGTGGTTGAGAGAATTGATATTAAACATCAAATTTATGATAAAATTTTTGAAAGCAGGAAAGATGGAGCAATAGTTTCCTCAAACACTTCCTCAATCCCAATCAAAGTTTTATCTCAAAATTTAAATAAAGATCAAAAAAAAGATTTTTGCATCACTCATTTTTTTAATCCTGTTAGATACATGGGTCTTTTAGAAATAGTTAAGAATGAAGACAATGATTTAAATAAAATCAATCAATTAAAAGAATTTTGTGAAGTTGAGCTAGGTAAAGGAGCAATTGTTTGTAATGATACCCCTGGTTTTTTAGGAAATAGGGTAGGTGTGTATGCAATGCAAATTGCAATGACTGAAGCATTTAAGATGAAACTTTCTGTGGAGGAAGCAGATGCAATCTTTGGAAGACCTATGGGTATACCTAAAACAGGAGTTTTTGGATTATATGATTTGATTGGAATAGATTTAATGGCAGATGTTTTAAAAAGTTTTATCAAAGAACTTCCAAAATCTGATGAGTTCCATGAGGTTGCTAAAGAAATTCCTTTAGTTAAAAAATTAATCGAAACTGGATATACGGGGAGAAAAGGCAAAGGCGGCTTCTATAGAATGAAGAAGACTGATAGTGGAAAAATTATGGAAGCTATTAATCTTGAAACTGGCGAGTATTCAACAAGTCAAAAAATAGATATTAAGTCTGATAAAGTAGATTTAAAGGCTCTAATTAATAGAAATGATAAGTATGGAGACTATGCTTGGTCAGTACTATCCAAGATAATAAAATATGCTTCATCACTAGTTCCTGGGATTACCAAAGAATTTAATGACATAGACGAGGCAATGAGACTTGGATTTAACTGGGCGAAAGGACCTTTTGAGATGTTAGAAGAAATTGGTGTTAAAAATTTCTTTGATAAAGTTGATGAATATAAAGGTAATAATTTTTTAGAAAATTTATCTAATTCTAAAGATGAAAATTTTTATGGTGAAAGGCAAAAGTACACATCAATTGAAACTTTAGGTAAGATTAAGAAAACTGCCTCAAGTGTTGATGGCAACAGTTCAGCTTCAATTTATAGATTTAATGATTTTAATATTGTTGAGTTTACGACTAAAGCTAATGCACTCGATTATGACTCAATGGATGCACTTAAGAAAGCAACTGATAAACCTTTAATAATAATTAATGAGAGTATGCAATTTTCTGCTGGCGTTAACCTGACCTATACTATGGAATTTGCTAATAAAAATGATTTTAAATCGATAGAAAAATTTATTAAATATTTTCAAGAAACTTGCAAACATCTTAAGTACTCTAAATACCCAGTTATATCTGCTCCATCAGGTTTAACTTTGGGTGGAGGTTTTGAAGTTTTAGTACAAAGTAATTTTGTAGCCTCACATACAAATATTGTAATCGGATTAGTAGAAACTATTGTTGGATTAATTCCAGCTGGAGGCGGATGTAAAGAAATGCTAGCTAGATGGTTAAATACTGAGGAGGCTAAGAAAGATCCAAAATATGCACCTTTAAAAGTATTTGATATAATTGGCTATGGTAGAACAGCTACGTCTCCAGTTGAGGCAGAACCTTTGAAATACTTATTACCTGAAAATAAAAGAATTATGAATAGAAATAGTTTGCTTGAAGTATCGAAAAAAATCTTAAATGAAAACAAGGACTTTAAAGCACCAAATGAGCTTACATTTAATTTACCTGGTAAAGCAGTTATTGATGATATGAACAAAATTTTAGAAAAACTTTATAATGATAAAGTTATATTAGATCATGGTTTGACTGTAGCAAAAGAATTAGCTCACGTGTTAAGTGGTGGTGAAACTACTAAAGATAAAACTCTTACAGAGGATGATTTGTTTAAATTGGAACTTGATGCTTTTATGAGATTAATCGAAACTAAACAAACTCAAGATAGAATTAAACATACTCTTGCTACTGGTAAACCTTTGGTTAATTAAATAATCTAAGAGTATTTATAAAGTCAGGCCTTAAAACATATTCAGATTTATTTAAGTGTTTAATTTTTTCTAAAGCTTCTAAGCCAAATATTACTTTTCCAATGGGTGTATATTCTCCTTCATACAAAGGTTCATCCTGAAGAATTATAAAAAATTGGCTGTCCTCAGTATCATATTTTAAAGATCGAGCTAATCCCACACTTCCTTTGGTGTAGTTAAAATCCTTATCAACTTCAGATTTGATTGTACCTAAACCAGATTTTCCAGTTCCAATTTTTCCATAATCAATGTTTCCTTTTTTTCCAAATTCTACATCACCAGCTTGTACAAGTTTATCTTTAATGACCCTATGAAATGCTACATCATCATAGGCATTAGATTTAATCAATGTCTTAAATCTCTCTACTCCATTTGGAGATATATCTGGATATAATTCTATAATTACATTTCCACACTCAACATTTAGAATTGCTATGTTATTTGGACTTTCAAAATTAATTTTATTTGGGTCATAACTCTTAACAAATAAACATTTATCTTTTAACAAAACAAAAGAGGTAATTGAAAATAAACCTAAAATTACAACAAATATAAATATTTAAATATTATTTTTTCAGATTTTGAAGCTTTTATCTTTTCAATCATAAAATAAAATTTTCATCTATTTTTAGTAGTCCTTTTTTGATGAATTCAATCTTTTTTTGAAGAATAGGATCAACCGTTGCAGGTAAATTTCCATACATTAAATGAGAAAATACTTCAGCCATATCCTCAGATGCGGTGGATTGTGAGTATTCAGTAATAAAACCAGCTGTTTTAGAATATGTTTCTAATCCAATTTTTTTAGTACATGTCGAACATTCTGCATAATTGAACTCTTTAGGATTAAAACTAGACCAAATTTGTTGGTTAAATATATCTTTGAAACTATCATTTATTATGTGGAACACTTCGTGGTGTAACACTCTTTCAAAATATTTATCGTTAAATTTTATATCTACAATTAAAGTTTTCATTATATTATCAGGTATCCCAGCAGTATTGATACCTGAGATCGATAAGTCTTCACACATAACAATGTATTTTAAATTTATTTTTTTTAAAAAGTTTTGAGAATATCTATTAAGATTTTTTTCAATAATCTTATATTTTTTATCTAGGTCTTGTTTTGATGATTTGAAACAATTGATATTATTATCAACACCTATTGTAAATGCTTGTTTAGCATTCAAGTATCTTAATTTGTTTTCAGTTTTAAGATTATAAATCTCCAGGTTTGGAATTTTTATTAATTCGTAAATTGTATCTGCTTGGGTTGGAGAAATTAAAAATAAATACAATAAAATGAGCTTTAATAATTTCATAATTAGTATTATTGAAGATATTCCAATTTGTTAGAATGTGATAGAGTTTTTGTGATGAAAAAAAAAAGAAGTAAAGAACCCATTCAACCAGTAAGTGGTACCAAGGTTCCAAGATTTGCTGGCCCATCAACTTTTGCTAGACTACCAGAATTAAGAGATGTTGAGTACTGCGATGTTGCAATCGTCGGAATACCATTCGATGCAGGCACAAGTTATAGACCTGGAGCAAGATTTGGTCCTCAAAGTATTAGACAAGCTTCAAGACATTTAAGAACAAATTATCATCCAAATTATGATGTGGAGCCGTTTAAAGTTCAACAAGTTGCTGATGCAGGTGATATTACTTGTAATCCATTTAATATAGATGAAGCAATTAAGCAAATTGAGGAAGGAGCCTTGGATCTTCTTAAAAAAACTGGTGGTATAATTAGTTTAGGTGGAGATCATACAATTGCGTTTCCTTTATTAAAAGCAGTAAATAAAATTAATAATGGTCCTGTTGCTTTAGTACATTTTGATGCTCATCTTGATACTTGGGACACTTATTTTGGTGCGCCTTATACCCATGGAACACCTTTTAGAAGAGCACGTGAGGAAAATTTATTCATGGATGATGCTTCAATGCATGTTGGTATTAGAGGTCCATTGTATAGCAGAGAAGATCTTAAAAATGATGAAAGTTTTGGATTTAAGATAATTCATTGTGATGAGTTTCAAACTGAAGGTACTGATAAAATTGCCGAAAGAATAAAAAAAAGAGTAGGAAATAATCCGTTATATTTATCAATTGATATTGATGTTTTAGATCCTGCTTTTGCACCTGGCACTGGTACACCATAAATAGCTGGCATGACTTCTAGAGAAATGGTTAATGTTATTAGAGGCTTGTCTGGTATGAATTTAATTTCTGCAGATGTTGTTGAGGTATCACCTGCTTATGATCATGCTGAGGTAACATCACTTGCAGCTGCTACTATAGTTTATGAGTTAACAAATCTATTTGCAAAAAAGTAAAGAAAGGTTAGGAGTCTCCAATGGAAAATAAAAAAAATTTTTATATCAACGGCAAATGGGTAACACCAAAAAGTAAAGAAGAAATCAAAGTAATTGATCCTGCAACTGAGGAAAATTGTGCAGTTATAACACTAGGCAACAAAGATGATGTAAATGATGCTGTAAATGCTGCCAAAAAAGCTTACAGTTCTTGGGCGTTTTCATCAAAAGAGGAGAGAATAAAATTATTAGAAAAACTTTACGAAAATTATAAGAAAAGATGGGCAGATATTGCAAATGCGATTACAATAGAGATGGGAGCACCAAAAGATTTTGCAACAAAACTTCAAGCTGGCACAGGTGCTGCACATTTAAAATCATTTATAAGATATTTAAAAAATTTTGAATTTGAAAAACCATTAGGAGAACATGCACCTAACCAAAGACTTATTTATGAACCTAAAGGCGTATGTGCATTAATCACACCGTGGAATTGGCCAATGAACCAGGTTTGTTTAAAAGTGATGCCCGCAATAGCGTCTGGCTGCACTATGGTTTTAAAACAGCAGGAGCATTAATTTCCCAAAATGCTGCGAAAGATTTTAAAAGAGTAAGTTTAGAACTTGGTGGCAAAGGTGCAAATATAATATTTAAAGATGCTGATCCTGATGCAATAGAAAGAGGTGCTTTGAGATGTTTTAGAAACTCAGGCCAGTCATGTAATGCACCCACAAGAATGCTAGTTGAAAAATCAATGTATAATGATGCTGTGGAAAGATTAAAGAAGTATACAGAAAATTTTGAGGTTGGTGATCCAAAAAAAGAGGGAGAGCATATAGGCCCAGTTATTTCTGAAACTCAATATAACAAGATACAAACTTTAATTAAGAAGGGTATTGATGAGGGAGCTAAATTAGTAGCTGGAGGCCCAGGCAAACCAGATGGATTAGAAAAAGGTTATTTTGTAAAGCCTACTGTATTTGCTGATGTTAATAACAAAATGGAAATAGCAAGAACAGAAATATTTGGTCCAGTTTTATCTGTAATGCCTTTTGAAACGGAGGAAGAAGCTATTGAAATTGCAAACGATACTCCCTACGGATTAACAAACTACATTCAAACCAAAGATAAAGAAAAAGTAAAGAGAGTTGCTAGAAAACTTAGATCGGGGATGGTTGATGTTAATGGTGCTGGTATTGCTGTTGATGCGCCTTTTGGTGGATTTAAACATTCAGGGATTGGTAGAGAAGCTGGTGAACATGGTCTAGAAGAGTTTCTAGAGGTTAAATCTGTAGGTGGGTGGAGTTAATTAAGAGAAGATTTTTTCTTAATTCCTTCAAGAAATTTTAAACATTTTTTAAGTTCATTAAGTTCAATGAACTCATCAACTTTGTGAGCTTGTTCAATAGAGCCTGGACCGCAAACAACTGTGCTGATACCAATTTCTTGAAACAATCCAGCTTCAGTTCCAAAGGATACTACTTCTCTGGAATTATCGCCAGTCAAACTTGAGACTAATTCACATGCTTCTGAATTATCTATACGATCGAAACCTGTGACTTCACCTATTATTTCCTTAGTTATCTTTGAATTAGGAAAAACTTTTCTCATCTCTGGTAATAAAACTTCATTTGCATATTCATCTATTTTTTGATTTAGAAAGACACCATCTTCTTTGATGACTGGTCTTGTCTCCCATTCAACCCGACATTTGTCAGCTATTACATTGTGAGCTATACCTCCAAATATTCCTCCAACTTGTAATGTTGAAAAAGGAGGATCAAAAATTGAGTCCTTTGGAGCTCTTTTTTTTAATTCTTCCCTAAGCTCGATTAACTTGTTTGCGTATTTTGATGCAAATTCAACGGCACTAACACCTTTGTGGGGCATCGAGCTATGTCCAGCTAATCCCTCAAAATAAGTAGTATATTCATAACAACCTTTATGTGCATCTATGATTTTCATTTTTGTAGGTTCACCCACAATACAAATTCCATCTTGAATATTTCTTTTTTTAAGTTCTTTAATTAATATTGGAGCACCCAAGCATGCTGTTTCTTCATCAAATGTAAAAGAAAAATGAATATCTCTATTTAAATCAACTTTAGAAAAAACTGGAGCAAACGCTAAAGTACATGCAATAAATCCCTTCATATCACAGGAACCTCTTCCATAAAGTTTATCTTCTTTAATTGTTGCTTTGAAAGGGTCTGTACTCCAACTCTTTGAAACAGGGACTGTATCAGTATGACCAGATAAAATTATTGGTTTAACCCCATTTGATTTTTTTGCTTTTATTGTTGCAAAAAGATTTACTCTTTTTTTTTCATCATCATATGTTTTAAATGAAGTTGCACCTAAATCATTTAGATATTTCTCGCAATAATTAATTAAATCATTGTTATCCTCTCCAGAAATAGTTTTAAATCCAATTAAATCAGATAAAATCTTAATAGAATTTTCGTATAATTTATCTAAATTTACTTCTGTACTCATTAGTAATAATTAATATAAATATCTCATTTATGAAAGAACAAATTACTTACGACATATTTGAGAAAATAGACATTAGACTTGGGACAGTACTTTCAGTCAAAAAAAATGAAAAAGCTAGAAAACCATCTTTAGTTGTTGAAGTCGATTTTGGAAAAGAAATAGGTGTTAAAACATCTTCCGCCCAAATTACTCATTTTTATAATGAGGAAAATTTAGTTGGTAAACAAGTGATTGGTGTTTGTAATTTTCCAGAAAAAAATATTGCAGGTGTAAAATCTCAATTTTTACTTTTAGGCTCGATAGACTCTGAAGGAAAGGTAACATTAGTACATCCCTCACAAAAAGCAGAGAATGGTTTACCTATAGCATAAGTATGCATCCTGAATTTTTATCTATGGCACTATTTTGGATTGTAGCTGCTTATACACCAGGACCAAATAACGTGGTCGCATCTTACTCTGGTTTTAATTTTGGAATAAGAAAAACAATCCCTCATATTTTTGGAGTTACATTTGGATTTACTTCTGTGGTATTTGCTTTGACAATTGGTTTAGTTAATGTTTTTAAACTATTTCCAATTATTCAAACTATTTTGAAATATATGGGAAGCTTATTTTTAATATACCTAGCCTATAAAATTAGTTTCTCAAAATCTTCTAACGAGAGCAAAAACGAAAATCCAATTTCTTTTTTAGATACTTTTATTTTTCAATTTTTGAATCCAAAAGGTGTTTTGATTGGAATTATTATTGTTTCAACATATGTTGAATATGGAGAAAATTATCTTAATTATGCGACTCAAGTTGTTTTATTTGCCTTTATAGTATCTTTATCAAGCATTACCTTTTGGACATTTGTTGGTAAATATCTTAGAAAATTTGCGACAAATGAGAAATTTATTAAATACTTTAATTATGTTATGTCAGTGCTTCTTCTTTTGAGCATAATTACATTTTATATATAAGATATGAAACCAGGAAATAAAAATTCTTACAAATCATTATCTGACCTAGAGGTTAACGGTAAAAATTATAAATATTATTCATTAAAAAAAGCTGAATTAAATGGTTTAGAAGGTATTTCAAATTTACCAAAGTCGTTAAAAGTTTTATTGGAAAATTTACTTAGGTATGAGGACGATATATCAGTTAATAAAAAACAAATAGAAGCAGTAAAAAACTGGCTTGATACAAAAAAATCAAAAACTGAAATAGCTTACAGACCAGCTAGGGTTTTACTCCAAGATTATACAGGGATACCAGCAGTGGCTGATTTAGCTGCTATGAGAGAAGCTGTAAAAGAAAAAAATAAAGATCCAAATACAATTAACCCTTTATCTGCAGTCGATTTAGTTATTGATCACTCTGTTCAAGTTGATCAATCAGCCAAAAAAGATTCATTTGAAAAGAATGTAGATATCGAATTTAAAAGAAATGGCGAAAGATATTCCTTTTTAAAATGGGGTCAAAGCGCTTTTAACAATTTTAGAATTGTTCCTCCAGGAACTGGTATCTGCCACCAGGTTAATTTAGAGTATTTATCAAAAGTAGTTTGGTCAGAAGAATACAAAGGAGAAAAATATTTATTCCCTGATACTCTTGTTGGAACAGACAGTCATACAACCATGGTCAATGGCTTATCAGTTTTAGGCTGGGGCGTTGGTGGAATTGAAGCTGAGGCGGGCATGTTGGGACAACCTATTTCAATGTTAATCCCTGAAGTCATTGGATTTGAAGTAACAAAAAAAATGCCAGAGGGCACAACTGCTACAGACTTAGTTTTAACAGTTGTTAAAATGCTTAGAGACAAAGGAGTAGTTGGGAAATTTGTTGAATTCTACGGTGAGGGATTAAAAAATTTAACTTTAGCAGATAGAGCAACAATTGCTAATATGGCACCCGAGTATGGAGCTACATGCGGATTCTTTCCAATAGATGAAGAAACTTTAAAATATTTAGAATTTTCTGGAAGAGATAAAGAAACAGTTGCGATTGTTGAAAAGTATGCGAAGGAACAAGGATTGTGGGCAAGTGATGAAATTGAATTCACTGATAAAATCTCTTTAGATATGTCCACTGTAGTTCCAACAATTTCAGGCCCTAAAAGACCACAAGATAAAGTTCTTTTAACTGACGCATCAAGCAATTTTAAAAAAGTTTTTAAAGAAGCTACAGATAAAAATGATTATAAAATTTCTAAAGTAAAAGATACGGATTATGAAATTAAAGATGGTTCAATACTAATTGCAGCAATTACATCATGTACGAACACTTCTAATCCAAATGTTCTTATTGGAGCTGGACTACTTGCAAAAAAAGCTGTTGAATTAGGATTGAATGTTAAACCATGGGTTAAAACATCTTTAGCTCCTGGGTCTCAAGTTGTAACTGATTATTTAGAAAAGGCAGGTCTAAATACATATTTAGATCAATTAGGATTCAATTTGGTTGGTTATGGATGTACAACTTGTATCGGGAATTCAGGACCTTTAGCAGAAAATATAGTTGATGCTATTCAAAAAGAAAATTTGTATGCGGTCTCTGTTTTATCAGGTAATAGAAACTTTGAAGGTAGAATTTCACCTCACATTAAAGCAAATTATCTAGCCTCTCCACCTCTTGTTGTAGCTTATGCTCTTGCTGGTCATATGGAATTTGATTTAATCAAAGACTCATTTGGAAAAGACAAAAATGGCAAAGATGTCTTTTTAAAAGATATTTGGCCTTCAAATAAAGAAATAGAGGATACATTGAAGATTTCTCTTAATGCAGATATGTTTGTTAAAAGATATTCAAATGTTTCCGAGGGACCAAAACAATGGCAAGAAATCAAAACAGAGAAGAGTAGTATTTATAATTGGGATGAAAATTCTACTTACGTAAAAAAACCTCCTTTTTTTGAAAATCTTAGTGACGACCCAGAAGGTTTTAAAGAGATTAAAAATGCTAGACCATTATTGATATTAGGAGATATGGTTACTACAGATCATATTTCTCCCGCTGGTAATATTCAAAAAGATAGCCCAACAGGTGAATATTTTATGAATTATCAAATTCTTCCAAAGGATTATAATTCATATGGTTCAAGACGTGGAAATCATGAAGTAATGATGAGAGGTACGTTTGCAAACATAAGAATTAAAAATGAAATGGCTCCTGGAACTGAAGGTGGTTACACAAAATTATACCCTGAGGAAAAAGTTATGTCAGTTTATGATGCAGTAGTGGAGTATAAAAAAAGAGGAACCGATTTAGTTGTCATAGGTGGTAAAGAATATGGCACAGGCTCTTCTCGTGATTGGGCTGCAAAAGGGACAAAATTACTAGGAGTTAAGGTAGTAATTGCAGAGAGTTTTGAAAGAATACACAGATCAAATTTAATTGGGATGGGAATATTGCCATTACAATTTACAGAAAATATGAACAGAAAAAATCTGAATTTATTAGGTTCTGAATTAATTAGTGTGGTAGATATTGAAAAGGGAATTAATCCATCTGACAAGGTAAAAGTTGAGATTAAATACGCATCAGGAGATGTAAAAATAATAGATACCCTATGCAGAATTGATACCAAAAATGAATTGGAATACTATAAAAATGGTGGAATACTCCAATATGTTTTAAGAAATATGATTTAGATATGGACGAGGATATATCAATAATAAATACAAACACGAGAAATGAAAAAATAAAAAATTTTTTTATCCACAATAAAAAAAAAATAATTTCAGGCTTAAGTTTTATCGTTATACTTTTAATTAGTTATTTTGCTTTTGGAGAATATCAGGATAGAAAAAAAATTAAGATTTCAGACTCTTTTAATACAATAACTATAAATTATTCTGAGAGTAATAAGGAAAAAACAGCTAAAGATTTAATACAAATAGTTA
>LULP01001886.1_pt1 | contig 12017 bp, 7 predicted proteins | sample 728111 | NCBI WGS metagenome assembly LULP01 (sample SAMN03860286, study PRJNA289734) | marine metagenome | biome: seawater column; feature: ocean; material: water; isolation source: Red Sea water column Station 149 - depth 25m | place: Saudi Arabia: Red Sea | collected 2011-10-15 | depth 25 m
GCGGAACCCTGCGCGAGCTCTGCGAACTTGGCTGCCATCGTGGGGTTCTTCCTCGTCGACCGCTTCATCAAGATGTCCTGCGCCTGTCGTTCGCGAGGCGCAGGTTGTTCTCCGACCCGTCAGTGCTTCCTTCGTCTTCTCCAGAAACTTGATCGTCGGCGGCACCTCACTGGAACGGCCCATGCCGCCTGAGTGATGGCGCCAGAACTTCACTCCGACGCAGACCGGACCACCTCGACGATTTGTGATGCAACCTCTGCCGGGTTCTCGTGCTCCCAGAACCGAAGGACACAGCAGCTCTCGCTGCGAAGAATCTGATCGGTCTCACGATCACGCTCGCGGTTGCGCCTGGCTTTCTCCGCCCAGAACGATCGATTCGACTTGGCGATCGTGTGATGCTCGGGACATCCGTGCCAGAAGCAACCATCGATGAACACCGCGATGCGGCGGCGGGTGAAGACGAGGTCCGCTCGGCGGTTCAACCTCGGAAGAGGCCTGAAGTCAACGCGGTAACGAAGGCCCGCCGCGTGCACGCGGCGTCGCACAGCGATCTCAGGCTTCGTGTCTCGACCGCGATTGCCTTGCATCGATTGGCGTACAGCCGGGGAAGAGGCCCACGAGTCCGTCAACTCACGCCCCCCGATCTTGCGCTCGTCGCGATCGACGCAGCGCCGTCAGCACTGGAAGGATTCGAGGTGGTCGACGAGCGCCGTCTCGAAATCATCGCGGACTCGGAGCGAGCTTGCATGCAGACGGCTGTAGAACCCTTTGGTGGCTCCAAAGGACAAGGGCGTCCCGCCGTGTCGGTCGATGAGCCCTGACAGTGTCGACGGCGGCTTTGCGTGAATGGGCCGATCGCTCAGACTCCAGCTTTCCCGGACGCCGCCGATCGACGCGGCTGCAGACGGCCACCGATCGCCCGGACGGAGGGCTCGTCTGTCGACGTCCAGCGGATCGCCGGGCGGGGTCAGGCCTCGCCCGATCCATGCCGCAACAGGTACCGAGACGGCGTTGCCGACCATCTTCCATCGCACACCGTCCTTCGAACCTTCCGTCCAACCTGCCCGGAAGCCCTGCAGCCTCTCCCCCGCGCGGACGCTGGGGCGAATGATCGCACGGCCGGGTTCGCCGTCGATACGCCAGATCGCCGGGGGTGAGGCGATGCCGACCTTCGATCCCCCCTTGAGGGTCGGGGTGACTCCGTCACCCCAGCCGACACCACGGTTGCCCTCCGTCCAGGAGAAGCCATAAGCGGAGTGGTTGGCTCGAGCAGTGGTGGGACCGGCATCCTCAGCGAAAAGCACAGCTCGCGGATCTTCGCTTCGCGAAGCGACGAGGAACACCCGGCGTCGTCGCTGCCGAAGTCCGAAGTGTTGCGAGTCGACGGTCCGGTAGGCCCAGTTCCAGCCGCGCTCCTCAAACCAGTCAGCGATGTACGTCATCGCAGAACCGCCGCGAAGGCTCAACATGTTCGGGACGTTCTCGAGCACCACCCACGTCGACGCCGCATTCTCGATGAGTCGGAACGCTTCCCTCACCAGCCCGGACTCAGAACCTTCGATTCCGGCTGTGCGTCCAACCTGGCTCAGATCAGTGCAAGGAAACCCTGCCGTGACGACGTCGACCTTCGGGATAGAACGAAGTTCACGGATGTCGCCCACGACATCGGCGTCGAATCGCGCCCTCAGGATCTCAGACGCGGGCGTCCAGTACTCGCAGAGCAAGTCTGGAACGATCCCGGCACGCTGCAGACCGAGTTCGAAACCGCCGATACCGGCGAAGAGGCCCACCGAACGCATGCCTACATCCTCGAGCATGCGTCCCCCCGGTCCGAACGCGGGTCGTCAGTAGTCGACGAGCGCACCGTGGTCATGAAGCGTCTCCAGCTGTTGCACGACGCTCTCGGCTACGTTCACGTCGTGACTGAGGAGCCCGCACTCGAGGTTGAGCTTGGCAGCGGCGTTCGAGAAGTTGGCGCTAGTAACGAGCGCTGCGGTTCGGTCGACCACCACGAGCTTCGCATGTTGACGTGGCATCCACTCCCCCTCGGCCGCGGGCGCGTAGGCCCAGACTCTCGCGCCGCGGAGCGCTTTGGGAACCGCCCCACCGTTCGTCTCCTGCATCCCTCGGTCGACGATGACGGTGACGGCGACCCCGCGATCGATGGCGTGTGCTAAAGCCTGGACATAGTCCGATCCTGCGCCGGCCGAGTAGGTCGCAGCGTACACGGTCGCCGTCGCCCTGTTGATCAGATCGGCGACGGCGAGCGTCGTTCGGCCCCCCAATCCCGGCACGGTCGGGGCGGTCCATACCGGTTCGGGGCCCGGTCTGCGGGGAACGGCGGCGATCCCGTCAAGGACAGCTGCTGCTAGTTCGGCGCCCCCGGCCTCCTTGATCAGTGCCACGAGCAGCAACTTGACCTCGCGTCGGTTCACCGCGAAGGCACGCTGAGCCGCGAGGTGCGGGAGGCCCTGCTGACGCAGGGTGGCCGCGATGGCTTGAGCCTCGGCGGGCGCCAGCATCTCGCCCAACCGGGCGACAGGCGACACGGCTCAGGCTCCAAGGATCGGCTGCAACAGCGAGGGTGTGGCGATGTCTGGATCGACCAGGAGGTCGAGTAGCATGCGTCGGTCGAGGAAGCGGTTGATCCGCTCGCAGCTGGTCTCGCTGACGAACAGACAGAAGTGGCATGCCGCGCCGTGGAGGAAATCCTCCTTGCCTCGGGGGCGTCGGTGGGAACAGACCGGGTCACTGGAGCACCGCCCTCCCCGCCGGACGGCATCGTGGACGAGGGGGCCGAGCCGCTCGGGCCTCGACAAGTCGACCAACCCGCCCAGTGTCCCTTCGCTGTCGGACGCGGTTGTGCTGATGAGCAGTCCCGCAGCAGCTGGCCGCTCGCCGTCCTCGCGCCATGCATAGATGCGCTCGGTGAGACTGGCCGATCCGTAGCCACTCGACATGGCCGCCTCGCGGATAAGCAGGTGGGACAGGGTGTGGAGGGCCCAGTACCGCGGCGCGGGGAATCGGCTGTCGGGATCGATGCTGTCTGCCGTCTTGCTGGTCCGTCGCTTGAAGTTGAGCTCGGCTGCTTCGTCGAATTGCATGAAGAAGCCCTCTCCACGGTCCTCGGTTGCTGGGACCCATGTAGGTCGGCCGTCGCGGCCCAGGGGTGCGACGCGGCTCCTGCTGTCCTCGATGCGGTCGAGGGCGTCGATCCGAGTGAATCCGAGGAAGGCATTGACCTTCTTGAGCTTCTCGACCGCAACGACCTCCCGGACGACGGGCTTCAGGGAGGCGGGGACATTCCGGCGGACGGCGCGGAAGTCCGCAGCACCCGAGTGCTTCGTGTACTTCTCCTCATCGGTGAGTACCAGCCATTCCGGAATCAAGATGTCGGTCGGGTCAGTGCTCGCCGCGGCCGTCGGAGGCGGGGCACCAGCGCCCTTGAGCGCCTGAATCGCTTCCCACAGGACGTCGTCGGTGGCGTTCCCGAACAGGTCGCTCTGCGTGACGCTGCCAGCCCATCCGCGGAATCCAGCGAGCGCGTCCTTCCCGGTTGCCGCGGCGAGTACCTCTGGCGGCAGCGATTGGAGAATTGGGAGCAGATCGGCCACGGTGGCCACCTCCTCGCGAGGAAGCGCGAGAAGACCGACCGTGGAGGCGAACCACTGGTTGGCCGCACCAAGCATCATCAGCTTGCCCGGCTGGTCGCACTGGTAGAACGCGTCGAGATGTGGATGCCGGCCGCGACACCGAGGCAACTTGTCTGCTGCCTTGGGCCCAGTGGCCTCCAGCATCCCGCGCCGAGCATCGCAAGACAGACAGATGATCTGAACATCCGGGCCGAGGTTGCTCTTCCACTCCCGCATCCGGAGTTGCGGGACCTTGGCGTTCGGGCAGGAGCCACCACGGTGGACCCAGGCGGCGTACGGGAACTCGTCGAGGTGCCCGTTGATGCAAGCGATCAGGTAGCGCGCAGGCACTGCGGCCTGCTCACGTCCCTTCCTTGTCTTCGATTTGCTTGTGCCGGGGCTCCAGCCCTTGCAGTCCTTGTGGACGAACGTCGCCTGGTCGGGTCGGTACTTAAGAACGTTCTTGAACTCGAAGATCGGGTGGCTCACCGGCGCGAGCAGGTTGCACCCGGTGCAGCGAAGCCACTGCGGGAAGATGCGCGCCGGGATCCCGAGGTCGATCGCCTCGTCACCGAACCCGCCTGGCGCTTCGGGCGCCCAGGGCGCCTTGCGCAGCTGGGTGACCTGGTCGCCGAGGTATGCCTGGACCAGATCGAGGAGACGGGGCTCGACGATGACGTCCGCGCCGCCGGCTCGGCGGTCGTAATAGCGCCGCCAAGCGTCCAGGCCATGTGGCATCACGGACAGGTGGGGCAGATCGACAGTGGCTCCGACGCCCGAGGTGTAGAGCAGGGCAGACGGTCGGACGGAGCCGACCTTGCTTCGGTTCTTGATGACCTTGGCCTCGACGTCGGCGATGGGATCAAGTTCGGCGAGACCGATCGTCACGGGCGCAAGACCCTGATCGGAGGCGTCGGCGTCAAGAGATGTCTCGCTCATGCGTCATCTCCCTTCGGGAAGTCCCAGTCTGGAGCTGTGGCCGGCTCTTTGAACGCGAGATTGGCTGGGGCGGGGCTGACCAAGAGGTTGAACTCCGGCTGCACCTCGCGCATGGAGTTGGCTACGACGAACACGCGATCGGCCGGTGTCGGCACGGTCGTCTCAGGGCTGATCAGAAGCGGCCACTCGACATGGCCCTTCCGCGGACGCTCGTAGACGAGCGCAACGCCGTACTCCTTGGCCTTGTCGTACCACCGGTCAACGCGTTGGAGCAGCTTCTGGCGCATCCGCTCGAGCGTCTGTGAATCAGGTGCCGCGGGCGCTGCGCGTGCGATCAACCTATCGATGAGCTTCTGGGCTGCGGGAAGCTTGCTGAGGACCTCACCGGCACCATCCGCCGGCGACAGTGACGCGGGCTGTCCTTCGTCCGCAACCCGTATCGCGCTGACCAGCATGCCCATCAATCCGCGCTCCATGGCGGTGTCCGAGAACGGCGTGACGCTCAAGGCTTCGACCTGGGCGTAGAACGTGTCGTGGTAGTGCCGGAACGACTCGAAGTGGGACATGTCGCGAGGGCGCGACCAGTTCGCCAACGACACCACGAGGCCAGGCTTGCGGGCATCGCGGCCGACGCGAGAGGACGCCTGGATGTATTCGGCGGTGTTCTTCGGTTGCCCCACGACCAGCATCAGGCCAAGCCGTGGAACGTCGACCCCGACCTGGAGCATCGATGTCGCGAGTACGACGTCGTAGGGGCGCGGCGGGGACTTCGGTGGTGCCTGCTTGGCCTCGATCGCTGCTTGGTATGCCTTGCCGTTGGCGGCCTTTCCGCGAGTGGTCCAGCGGTCGCCGAAGGGCACCGCGAGGTGGTCGAGCGTCTTGGCGATCTCCTCTGCCGAGATCCGTGCGGTGAGCTCACCGATCGACAGCCGGGTCCAGTCGGTCGTACGGCGAGGGAACGGTTCGGTGTTGCCGGCGACGCGGGTGGTGACGTCGTCATCGAGGTAGCGCCGCATACCTGCCAGCTCACGGGTCGCGGAGAAGTAGCCGACCGTCGTCATGTACGGGTCCGCCGCATCGCCGTGTTGATCGAGAAGCTTCTGGCCGGCGAGGAGAAGCACCTCGGACATACGGATCTCGGCCAGCGTCAGCCGGATGCCGTGGGCACACACGCCGAGGTACTTGCGCCCAGGATCCTCGTCCGACACCGCCTTCTCCTTGGAGAAGAATGTGTCGCGAACGTCGAGCACCTGTGGCGGGAACACCGCGACTCCCCGACCGTAGAGCGCGGTGACCTGGTTGAGGGCGTTGCGCACTGTCGCCGTGGATGCAACCACGAGGGGGCGAACGGTCGTGCCGTCCCGCTCGTAGGAGGAGAGGACGTCGACGGCGTTCTCGAAGACGCCGACGGCCGTGCCGAGCGCACCCGTGATGAGGTGCAGCTCGTCTTGGATGATCAGATCCGGCGGCCGCAGGCGGCCCACCTTCGCGACCTGGACAGGCGGGTAGGCCCTGCCGCCCTCGTCCTTGTGGTTGTGGGACTTGCCCGTGCAGCTTCCGCGTGAGTCCGGGTGCCGGTACCCGTGGCGAGGGCAGTATTCAGAGACGTAGCCGAAGAGGCTGGCTGCTTCACCCTCGCGGGCGAGCCGGGCGAACTTGTCCACGGTCGCGAGGAGGAACGAGGGCGGGTTTCGGTAGAGCTCGTCGTCGACTGTCGTGATCGGCAGAGGCCCGGCGTCACCGTCGAGCGAGAACGGGCAGTGACCCTTGCGGTCACCACAGCGAACCTCGATCCGCTCGGTGGCTCCGACGGTGCGCAGGTCGCGCTTCGGGTCGATCTTGGATCCGCACCATGGACAGCGCTGAAGTTGGAGCACCGTCAGCCCATGCGTCTTGCCGGTGTCCTGCCGAGCGGTCTCGACCTGCTGCTTCGCGTCGGTGTAGCGCTTGGGACTGACCGCTGAGCCCACCCACAAGCCGATGCTGAACGGGCGTTCCCCCCATGTGGCCGGATCGGCCTGACGCATCAGCTCCGCTGCGCAGACGAGCGCCGCCGCACGTTGGAACTGTTGGGAGGTGAGAAGCCGGAGCGTGTAGCGCATGAGGACCGCGACGCCGTCGCCACCATCCAGTGGTCCGTCGTCGGTCTCGACGACGCCCTGAAGGCGGCGGATCGCGAAGGCGAAGGCCGCAAGGCCGAGGTACGCCTCGGTCCATCGGTCGGATCGGTGAGCGCCGGCAATTGGAGCAGGATGAACGCGAGCTGGAACGGACGCCACGACGCTGCGGCGTCGCCAGCCTTCTCCACTTCGGCGACGGCGTCCTCGATCGTCAACGTCGCCCGCTCCGAGCGCTTGGCGGCGACCTGGTAACGCATCCGCTGGTCACGCATCGTGCGATTCATGAAGCGGAACGCCTCGAGCGCTTGAGAGTTCGTCTTGAGAAGCTCAAGCCCAGACTCGAGCCGGGTGACGACCAAACCCGCCTCCGCAATCGCTTCATCAGCGATCTCGGTCAGGTGGCTGGGCAAGTGCTCAGCGAGCGCAGACTGTTTGTCGAGCCATTCTCGGTAGCCGTCGATGAGCGGCATGAACGCCTCATCCACGCTGGCCAGATCAAGCTCCATGAGAACCCGCATAGCCGTCTCGGCCTTCCCGGCACTGCCCGCAACGGTCTGTGCAACGTCCGCTGTGGGCAGCCACGTCGTTTGGACAGACGTGGCACGGCGCAGGGACTCACCGTCGGCATCGAATCCTTCGGCCCAGTTCACCGATGCGGTGCGGCCGATCGCGAACTCCAGGCGATGCCGATACTGCAGGTCGAGCCGCTGACGCTCGGGGTCGACCTCGTCATAGCCGTCGGCAAGGACGTCCCGCGTCGGGAGGAACACCGCGTCGCCACTGTTGGCCTCGACCTTCAGCTTGGTTTGGAAGAGCCAGTCCCCCGGCGGCGCGTCCAGTGCCGTCACCCGGTCGTTCGAGAGCGCAAGCTCGACGATCGTGCGATCGGCGCGTGGGTAGAGCTCGACGCGAAGCGTGACATCTGAGTCGAGGGTCATCGGCGGGAGTACGACGTGCTCCGCGTGGTCGCGTACATCGATCTCAACGGTGCGCTCGAACGGGATCCGTCGGGAGAACTGAACCTTGCGACCATCCTCGTTCTCCTGACGGAACGACCCATACCGGCCCCACGACCCAGTCACACTGAGGACTCCGCATTCGCGTGGGACCTGGAATCGGAGCCCCATCGACGAGGGGTGCGTCAACGCGCCCTTCGCGCCCTCATCTCGCTCCTCGTCCTCTTCGGCCGGATCCTCATCCGTGGGAACCGGCACGCCCGACTGGCCGTTGGTGATCAGATCCAAGTCAGTAACGGCCAGCCCCGATTCGGCGGGATCCGCGCCTTCGTCACGACCGGCCGCAACCGCCAGCGTCGGGTCGATAGTGACCGGCGCGAGAGCACCGACCATGTACGCCGCACGCGGAGTCCCCTTGATCTCCTCCTCGGGGCCGTTCCGCGGACCAAGAAGCTCCTGTTCGATGAGCGCCACGAGGTCGGACCGCACTGTGGTGGATGCGCTGACGGTCATGCGAAAAGTGTGTCCTGTCCACTCGATGAACTGCGGCCGGGCACGTCTTGGCCCTCGGCGCGCGCGCGTTCATGGTTCAACCCGAGCAAGCGCCCAAGGATTTCCGCGCGTGAATCTGGAGAAACCGTCCAGCGCTGCAACTGACGGTACGTATGGAAGCCAGGATTCGGCGAGACATCGTCCCACCCGTAGGCCGCCAGCGTTGCCAGATCAAGCTGGACATGCATGTCACGAAGCAGATCGACATCCGCGTCGCCCTGGACCGATGGAGAATGGACTAGGTTGTAGAGAGCGGTGAGCGAAAGTTCGCGACGGATCATCATCTCGCGCCGGCGCTTTTCGAACTCCGCGCCGACGGCCATCAGCCGCTCAGTAGCACATGGCGCGGGAAATGTCTCGAATACATCGGACGGCACGTAGCGAATCCTTGTCTCCAAAGTCCCGCCGTAAGTGATCGCCCAGAGCTGATGGAGTGACGACGAGAGCGCAGCCTGGTCCGCGTAGCTGTCGGTTGCAAAAACGTTCAACGAGTCGCCGAAAACCACGTCTGCCGAGACTCGAACCGGCATTACGTTACTGCTCGTCCTGGCGATTACCAAGACTGTTTGCATGCCTGCAATGGCCTGCCTCAGCGCTGGTCGTTTGTCACCGAACTGCCACCATCGCTCACGGTGCGCTTTCCGGTTGACCTTGGCGCGCTCCGGCCTCACCAACTCCTCAACACGTGCGAACGGCACACCAAACGCCCGAGCTTGCTCTTCACTTCGGTCGTTGAAGTCGATCACCGCCCGAGAGGCGGACAAGTCGGGACGAGAGCTGATGTCGTCGCCCGTCAGGAAGGGCCGGACAACCGCAGCAACACCTGCGTCTTGGTCGGTCCATGCGCGTGCGGTTTCAAGGTCAACGATGAATCCCTTGCCGACGATCACGCAACCCTGATAACTCGCTCAGCGTGTGGCGACACATCGCCATAGGTACCCCAGATCGCCGCGTACTCCAGACTTGCACTTTCGGATGGCCACGGCTTGCTCTGCACTGCCCTGAAGATCTGGAACTCGCGCGCCACCAGTTGGTCAAGACCGACCTTCCGCGAGTCTCCCTGCGCTACTGAGTTAGTAGCGATGAGTCCGAGGACCCCGGCGGATGTGAGCAGTCCGGAAGCACGCAGAATGAAGTAGGAAACAAGATCCGCGTTGCCAGTGACACCACCGGCGAGCTGGTGCACGAACCATTCACGCATCGGAACGCCCATCGCCCCAGTGATCTTCTTGCCACCCAGGAATGGCGGGTTCCCGATAACAGCATCGAACCCCCCGTACTCGACCATTACGTCTGGCGCCTCCAGCACCCAATGGAGGGGCTCCCACCGCTCATAGTCAGTCTCCACGGCCGGCCTGAGCCCTGAAGATACTCGCTCTAGCAGTCTCGTTCGGTCACCAGAGGACCCGTCGGGAGGGAAAGCCTGCTGGAGGTTCCACGACAGTGTCGTGAACGAGTCGTCAAGCTGTCTTCCCAACTTTCCGCCAAGCGGCAAACCAGCGGCGACGATGCCGTCTGCAACTAGTCGCAGATCGGCCGTCAGCTGGTGAAACTGCCCCAGCAGCCGTGCTTTTGCACGAGACGAGCGCATCGGGTCCATCTGGTCGACCGGGCTGGCTAGGTCGTGCCGCACCTGGTTGGCCGTAGCGATCTTGGCATCAATGTCGACCAGGAGTTGCTGCTGCATCGTCGACGGTGTTGGGGCGACGTGGAGGTAGCGCAGCTGGTCGAGAGAGGTCAGGCCAAGCAGTGAGTTGCCGCAGAAGATCTTGTCGTCCACGAAGGAGAAGGGCTTGGTCTTGTCCATGGAGATCAACCACAGCGAGAGTTTGCACATCTCGACCGCCATCGGGTTGATGTCGGCGCCGTAGAGACAGCGGGCGATCACCTCTCTCATCGCGCGGCGGCCGAGTTCCTCTGCGTCTGCCGAAGCAGCCTCGTCGAGCATGCCTTCAGCGATCCACGCCTCGATGAGACGTTCCGAGAGGTATCGCGCCGCGGCTACCAAGAATGCGCCGGAGCCAGCGGCGATGTCGGCGACCTTGAGGTCGAGGATCGCCGACGACGTCTTAAGTCGCCATTTGGCCTCGTCGTTGGTCTGCAACGGTCCCGGCTCGTAGACGAGGGGCCGCAGCGCATGGAGGACGACCTCTTCCGCCAGCGAGCGCGGCGTGTAGTGCGCTCCTGCGTTCTTCCTTGACGGCGTCTCGATCACGACGAGGCCGCCGCGCGGGAAGACGAGTGGGATGTTGCGCAGGTCGCGGCGGATCAGGTTGCCCCAGCTCACCAAGGTGTCCAGCAGATCGGTGTCCCCGTCGGCCACTGGCGTCAGTAGCCGCACTAGCTCAGCGCGCTCCTCGCCGGTCGGCTCCTTCTCGACGAGCTTGGCCAACGCTGTGGCGGTCTTGCCGGTTGCGGCTGGCTGCTGCTCCTTGACCCAGGCAGCCAAGGCAGTGGCGAGCTTCTTGGAGTCACCATCGTGCTCGTCGTAGAGGTCGTTGATGGTGCTGAGCGGAATCTCCGGCTCTGCACCGTCCTTGCCGACGAGACCGAGGATGATGTCGTCAGTCACCTCGGCACAGGAGTACCCGAGGAGGCCCTCGTAGATGTAACCGATCTGCTCGACGTCGATCTCGCGGAAGGAGATCCGGCGTCGTTCGCCCTTGGCGATGACGGTCTGGACGGACTTGAGCACGTGCAGCATGACGCGGTCGGAGACCTTGAGGCGGAGCCCGTGGGCGTCAGTGGCGTGCAGCCATGGGAAGCGCTCCGGGTCCAGGAGCGAGCCACCGTAGGCGGGCATGCGCATCTCGTCGTAGTTGACTCCCCCGTGCAGCGCTTGGCTGACGGCAAGGAGTCGGTGCCACGCATCGAAGGTCTCGTCGAGGTGCTCCTCTCCGCCTGCGGCCTGGGCACAGAGGTCGTCGAGGAGGTCTCTGATGGCGTAGGAGTCCCAATAGAGCTGCTCGGTTGGGAGCATGTCGCGTTCCTCGGCGAAGAGTAGGAACACGATGCGCATCATCACCGTGACGGCGGCTTGATAGATGTCGTCGGGCTTCTCGGTGAGCGGATCAGGGTCACCGGCCTTAGCTGCCTTGAGCCGAGCCTCGGAGAAAGCCTGGACCAACAGTTCTACGGAGCGGCGGACCTGGGTGCCCAGAGCCTCGGTGATCTCCTCCGCCTCAAGCTCACTCCGCTCGAAGAGTCGGGTCAGGCGCTGTTCGGCGTCGGTGGCGCGAAAGCGCCGCTGGTTGATCAAGGTGAAGAAGGCGTCGCGCAGCAAGGGCTCCTCGGCCCATGTCATCGCGTTCACCATGCCCGAACCGGTCGGCTTGCCTTCCTTCGCCCAGACCAACGCCCACCACTGGCCATCGGTGACGATGCCGACCTCGACCTCTGCCTTTCGCAGCAAGATCGCGAGACGGTCGATGTCGTTGGCTGCCCATCCGTCGAGGCCGGCGTCGCGCAGCCCGGACGTCGGCTCGCAGATCAGGAGTAGTGCCGCGGGGTTGCCGTCCCGGCCCTCAAGCGCGCCAGTCGCTGTTACTGTGATCTGCTCGCCAGGTGATCGAACCGTCACGTCCGATTCCGTGCGCAACTCGTCCCACTCGGCGATGTCGTCGAGCACCACGTCGATCCAGGCGCGGCGAACCGAGTCGTAGGTGCTCTTCGACTCCGGAGTCTTGGGTTGCTCGACGTACCGATCGAAGGACCGCTGCCACTGAGCGTAGGCCTGCTTGAACGTGACCAGGCGGTCGTCGGTGTCTCCAAGGCGATCCACCCCGTTCGGCCACATGTCCTTGAGCACGGGGTAGGCG
>LULP01001450.1_pt1 | contig 12012 bp, 15 predicted proteins | sample 728111 | NCBI WGS metagenome assembly LULP01 (sample SAMN03860286, study PRJNA289734) | marine metagenome | biome: seawater column; feature: ocean; material: water; isolation source: Red Sea water column Station 149 - depth 25m | place: Saudi Arabia: Red Sea | collected 2011-10-15 | depth 25 m
TCTGTAATGATGCTTGCTGGTATTGATGGAATTAAAAATCAAATTGATCCTGGTGATGGAGTAGATGTAGATTTATTTGAACTTCCAGCTGATGAACTTGCAAAAATTGATACAGTACCTTCATCTCTAAATGACTCACTTAATGCGCTAAAAGCAGATAAGGATTATCTATTAGCTGGTGGAGTATTTACTGAAGATTTTATTGATAACTTTATCGATATAAAATACGAAGAGGTACAACAACTAAGACAAAGGCCTCATCCACATGAATTCTTCATGTATTACGATGCATAAATAAAAGAAAACAATAGTTTAAATTAATCAATTTGAGAAATATCACAAAATATTCTCAAATTGATTTTTTTTTTGTTGGAATATATATATATAAATTGAAAAATGGCTAGGGAATCTATTTCAAAAATTGCATATAAAACGCTACAACAAAGTAAAAGCATTGCAGGTTTTGCTCACAAGCAGATTAGTTCAAGATTAATGAACTTTATTCTTCCCGATTCAAAGCTTGAAAATTTTGATATAGATAGAGACCTTCTAATGCAAATCCAAAATTCAATGGATATCTTAAGAGAAGAAGATTGGAATGATGCAGAAAAAAATATATATCCAAAAAAATTATTGTTTGACGAACCATGGCTTAGATATCTAACTCAATATCCTAAAATTTGGCTCGATATGCCTAATACATGGGATAGACGCAGAAAACAAAACTTTGATGATCTTCCAAAATCAATTGATAAAGATAATTATCCTCAATATTACTTGAGAAATTTTCATCATCAAACAGATGGTTATTTATCAGATTTTTCAGCTAGCATTTATGACCTACAAGTAGAGATACTTTTCAATGGAAGTGCTGACTCAATGAGGAGAAGAATAATTAAGCCAATAAAAGAAGGACTTAAAAATTTTAGTGATAGAAAAAAAAGCTCTATAAAAATACTTGATGTAGCTACAGGATCAGGAAGAACATTAAAACAATTAAGAGCCGCATTTCCTAAAGAAAAAATTACAGGAATTGATTTATCTGATTCATACTTAAAAGAGGCAAGTAGATATATTTCAGATTTAGATGGAGATTTAATTCAGTTGATAAAAGGTAACGCTGAGGAATTACCTTTTGAAAATGATAGTTTTCAATGCATTTCTTGTGTTTACTTATTTCATGAATTACCTAGAACAATTAGAGCTAAAGTATTAAATGAATTTTTTAGAGTTCTTGAACCTGGCGGAATATTAGTTTTAGCTGATTCAATTCAAATAAGTGATTCACCTGACTTTACATCCGTAATGGAAAGCTTCTATAAATCTTTTCATGAGCCTTTTTATTGTGATTACATAAAAGAGGATATAGATTCTAAAATTGAGGATGTAGGGTTTAAAGATGTAAAATCAAATTCCTTTTTTATGACCAAAGTATGGTCTGCTGTAAAGTAAATAAAAACTTCTATGACCTATTGGGATAAAGATACTATTCAGCTTGTTCAAAGTCTTAATGACAAATTAAAGATTGATCATTCTAAATGGCATAAAGATAAAGGAAATAAATATAAACGAGCTGCAGAACTAATTTCGGCTGGATTATGCCATTTAATTATTTCTTGCAATGACAAGGAAACTATTGAGTATATAGAAGAAAGTGTTAAATGGTTAAAAGAAATAAACGTAGATCAACCTTGCCCTAGTAAAAATCACCTTTTTAAAGCCAACTGAAGCCTATTACCTTTACTACTCCATCTAATATCATCAAAACATTCATTAATAATGTATAGGCCACGGCCATTTACACTACTTATTTTTTTTGGTAATTTGTAGTCTCTTTTTTTTATTTCTAAACCATTACCTTGATCTTGAATTTGCCAAACACACCAATTAGGAGTAATTATTCTTCTTACTCTAATATTTTTTTTAGGATCTAATTTATTTCCATGTTTTACTGCGTTAACTAGTAATGATGATTCGAATTCGTAGTTTGACCAGTTAATTTTTGGTCTTTTAAAAAATCTTTTTAAAATATTTTTGCCCCGGAATAAGGACATAATAATATTTTTACACTGTCTTAATTTTAACTTATTAAATACCTTAATTTAAAGAATATTATTGTGTCTCTTTGAAATAGCAGGATGCCGTAGGATGGAGTCCATAAGTCTTACTCCTCTTAGTTGATTTATTAAAGGCATATGTCCATCAGGAGCATCCAATGACCAGCAAAAAGATCCAGGATATCTAGTCCATAAGCCCTCTTTTTTCCAACCTATTTTCGGCCACATTAATTCATATTTTTTCCCTACTGATTTTAATATCTTTGCTTGAATTGAAAATCCAAATCTACCAGTAGAATAAATAGTCCATAATCTATCTATTGTTTCTAGATCTTTTGCATCTTCAAATTTTTGCTCAACTAACATCAATTGCAAATCTTCATAATTAATATCAATATCTGAATATGTATTAAACCAATTATTGAATTTAGAGTTTTCAAAGAATTCTGGCTTAAATTTTTTTAAAACTTGCAATATCCAACCAGCAGCCCAGTCATCTCCTTCTCTATCAAACATATCAAACAGTGATGGGCCAAGATTAAAAATATTTTCGACTTCAGATTCTATTTGAGTTAATGAATTTATTCTTTTTCTTTGATTGGAATCTACAAATTTTTTTATAAGATCTAATGTAGCATTACTATAGTTATCCTGTTCTTTGTTATTCATTTTAAAAAATCAATCTAAAAAAATAAAAACTATCCATGTATTTCAAAAGAAAAGAACTAGAGAAATTTAGATGTTTTAAAGGACCACTTATAGATGTTAGGAGCCCGAGTGAATATTATAAAGGACACATGCCTAATTCTATTAATATTCCACTATTTGATGATGATGAGAGATCTATAATTGGTACAATTTATAAAAAAGAAGGTAGAAAAAAAGCAGTCATAGAGGGATTAAAATTTTTTGAAAAAAAAATGGAATTACTTCTTGATAATTTATTCAAGAGTATTGAGTCTCATACAACTATTCCTAATAAAAATAATGAATTATTTATCAGGATATATTGCTCTAGAGGAGGAATGCGTTCACAAAGTATTGGATGGTTATTAGATAAATTTAAATTAAATATAGTTACACTTAATGGAGGATACAAAATATATAGAAGATGGGTATTAGATAGTTTTTCAAATAAGTTGAATTTAGTAGTTATTGGTGGGAAAACAGGAACAGGGAAGACAAGATTATTATCATTACTTGATAAATATAAATATCAAACTATTGATCTTGAAGGATTTGCTTGTCATAGAGGAAGTACATTTGGAGGTTTAGGAATGAAAAAACAACCTTCAAATGAACAATTTGAAAATATAATTGCAGAAAAATTAAATTCTTTTAAATGTTCTAATAATATTTTTGTAGAAGCTGAAAGTGCAAATATAGGTAAATGTAAAATTCCTCATGAATTCTTCAATCAGATGAAAAACTCTAGGAGGATTGAAATTATAAGGAGCGAATCTAACAGGTTAGATGAGTTAATAGATACTTATAGTGTATTTAAAAAAGAGGAACTCCAAGAATCAGTACTAAGGATAAAAAAAAGACTAGGACCGCAAAGAACAAAAATAGCTCTTGAATCAATTCATAATGAGAAATGGGACTTAGTTTGCAGATCAGTTTTAGATTATTACGATAAGTGTTATGAATATGAAAAGGTTGGCAAAACTAATATAAAGATAATAGATTTAACTGATAAAAAATATGATGAAAGTATCCTAGAGTTAATAAATAATGTTTTATAAAATAACTACAAACGAATATGAAAAATATTTCCTAAGATAAAAAATTATCAACCGAATATTATGACAACAAATAAAACTGCAAAAATACAATTTTATGAGGGAACTGATGAACCAGTAGTGCCTGAAATAAGACTGACTAGGAGTAAAGATGGTACCACCGGTCAAGCATTATTTTTGTTTGAAAAACCTCAGGCATTATCTTCAATTACAGACGGTGAAATCACAGGTATGCGGATGATAGATTCCGAAGGTGAAATATTAACTAGAGAAGTTAAAGTAAAGTTTGTTGATGGAGAACCAATATTTTTAGAAGCGGTTTATATTTGGAAGAACACACCAGACTTTGACAGATTTATGAGATTTGCAAATAGTTATGCCAAATCAAATGGATTAGGATATTCTGAAAAGAAGTAGAATATTATGAAAATTGAATAGTTCATCATATTTCAAGTTAGTAGTAATATTAATCACTTTATTAATAGTATGGACTTTAAGGGATTTTCTCCTACTAATAATTTGTTCTTTAGTAATTTCAAATATTGTATGTAATTTATCTAATCAAATCCAAAAAGGTTTGAAAATTCCTCGATCGATTTCTTTGTTTCTTGTCTTAGCCGTCATATCAGTAATAATATTTACTATTTTTATTCTTGTATTACCTCCGTTTATAAAAGAATTCAATGAAATACTAGTTGACATTCCAAATGGTTTATCAAAAATAAATATATTGATCAATACAAATCTGAACAAATTTAATAGCTTATTTTATGGCGAACAATCAGAAAATGTTATAGACATATTCAGTTTAATAAATAATGTAGTTACCATTCCAGATGTCTCAACTATTGCAAAAGCTATTCAAGAAAGTTTTAAGAATTTAATTAATATTGCGGGGAATCTAGGTTCAGGTCTTTTGAGATTAATATTCGTATTAGCAGTGAGTTTGATGATTTCTATTGAACCAAAACAATATAAAGAAAATGTACTTCTATTAATACCAAAAAATTACCGTAATAAATTTAGAAATATTCTGGAAAAATGCAATATTGCATTAGCAAATTGGACCTTTTCTATGGTCATAAGCTCATTATCAGTAGGTTTATTATCATTAATAGTTTTATCTATATTAGATGTCAAATACGTTGTCTCAAATGCCTTAATAGCAATGGTTCTTAATATAATTCCGAATATAGGTCCAGTTATTAGTGGTATATTTCCAATCTCAATTGCACTACTAGATAATTTTTGGAAACCACTGGCAGTTTTAGGATCATATGTAATCATTCAAAATATTGAAAGCTATATCATAATGCCATCTATAATGAAGAAAAAAGCAAACCTACTTCCTGGTTTGACATTAATATCACAATTTGGATTTACCTTCATTTTTGGTCCATTAGGCTTAATACTATCTCTTCCATTAGCTGTAGTAATACAGGTTTTAATCAAAGAATCATTTAAAGATATTTAAAAACTACTTAATTAATTTTTTATATAAATATGGGTATGAAAAAAGTATAAAGATAGCTAAGGGATGTTTACCTATAGCAAAATATAGAGAACTAAAAGTAAAATGATCAAATAATATTCTTAGCTCAGTAGAAAGATCTATTAAAACTAAAGAAAATAAAATTATCAAATAGTAATTCAATTTCATAAAATGAGAAGCTTAAGCTCAGTCTTTAAGCAACAAAGATGGAGCCAATAAAATACTTGAATAACTTCCAACAATAATTCCTAATGATAAGGCCAAAGAAAACCAAAACAGCGAGTAAGATCCAAACAAAATTATGCTTAATAAAGGGATAAGGGTTGTAATACTGGTAAAAGTTGTTCTCCTAAATGATTCGTTTACTGATAATTGAATAGTTTCGTTATAGCCTTCTTCCTTTGATTTTAAATTCTCACGAATTCTATCAAAAATAACAACAGTATCATTTACAGAATAACCAGCAATAGTTAACAAGGAAACCGCAAATAAACTATTTACCTCGACAGATAATATAATTCCCAACCAGGAAAATATACCGAAAACAATTAATAAATCATGGAATAAAGCTAATAATGCAAATAATGCATATTTTTTATCAAACCTAATAGTTATATATAAAGATATTGCAAATAAAGAAACCAACAATGAAGTAACACAATTGGTAAGTAATCTTTTCCCAAGCTTTGGACCTATTAATCTTGAATCCTTACTCTCATAATTTAGAGGTCCAATAATATTATCAAGATTAGTAATTAGATTATTTGATTCTTCGATACTCAAATAAGGTGTTCTTATTGAAATTAATTTATTATTATTTTGAAATTGTAATTTAATATTATTTATAAAGTTTTTATTACTAGAGATCTCTCTTAAATTTTCTAAAACTGAATCAGGGGAAAGATTAGAACATTCTTCTTCACAAACTCTTTCTATTCTTAGTTCATTTCCTCCAACAAAATCCATCCCTAAATTTATAGGTTTCTTATAAGAAGTATTAAAAGTTGAATATAAAATTCCTAAAAGACTTAACAAAATAAGAAAAGTTGAAAAACTAATTATCTTTCTTTTATTTTTTATTAGTTCAAGATTGTATTTCATGAGAAATTAGAAAAAAAATTTAATTTGAAAAATTATTCTTGGGTAGATAGAGATTTTTTTGTCTTAAAGATTGATATGTTGTAAAAAATCGCAAAATAGTTTTAGAACAATTTAATGAGGTAAACAAGCTTATTAGAACTCCAATACCTAATGTTGCCGCAAAACCTTTAACAAAATTTGTTCCTAATAAAAACAATACAAAACAACTTAGAAGAGTTGTAATATGACCATCAACTATAGATGAATAGTCAAAGTTACAGGAATTAAAGAATATAGGGCTAAGTTAAAGAAACCATAAAGTACTAGAGATAGAACTGAAACGAAACCTAGAATTCTATAATTAAAAATCATAAATATACCAACAAAAATTAATCCACTAATAGCTGCATAAAGACTTTTTAAAATATTTTTGGATCCCAATAGAGCCCCTATAGTGTTAGTTTCTACTATTTCAATTGGCAATGGCAATGAGCCTCCTTTAAGTTGAACTTCTAATTCTCTAGCATTTTCAGCACTAAAATTACCGCTTATTGTTGCTGATCCACCTGTAATACCAGTACTAGCAAACTGGTTACCAACACTAGCTTCACTTATAGATTCGCCATCAAGAATAATAGCCAATAGTTGATTAGTGCCAGCAATTGACTTTGTAATTTCTGCAAACTTTTCACCTCCTGAATTACTAAAAGTTAATAAAACTTCCCAATTACTATTTGTTTGTTCTTGTCTCCTTCCTGCGTTAATAAGATCCTTACCAGATAAATCTGTTTTAATAAATAAATTTGTAATTTCTTTATCAACATATTTTTTGATTTCAATTAACTTCCCATATAAATCATTACTAGTAGATGAGTAATTCAATTCTTGCTCTATATCTTTAAGATCATCTTGAATAACTTTTAAGTTATTATCATTTTGATTTTTTTCTGCAAAGGAATATTGTTCAATTAATTCTTTAATACTCAATCTCTGTAGTTGCAGGGTTTTTAAATCTGTAGATGTTCCTTCTTTTTGGGTTCTAAATTCTAATAAAGCTGTCTTACCTAATACCCTTGAAGCAACTAATGGATTTTGTTCTCCTGGTAATTCTAAAATCAATTGATCTCCACCTAGGGTTTGCAAATTAGACTCAGAAACTCCTAAATTGTTAACGCGCTTATCTATAACCGCATTAACTGCTTCAAGTTCATCCCTTGTTACCTTACCTTCCTCTTTAATAATTTGTAGTGTAAGTTGAGAACCCCCTTGTAAATCCAATCCCAACTGTAAGGGATAATTTATTAATAGATAAACAGATAAAGTAAGTAGAAATATAATAAAAAAAAGCCAACCTTGCCTTCTTTTCATTGTCTATATACTCCCACTAATTAAATCTTCAACTTTTTCAACTATTTGATGTGGTTGGATTATTGTCAAATTCTCAAGATTTCCATTATAAGGAGTTGGAATATCCTGACTAGATAATCTAATTGGTCGGGCATCAAGATCATCAAAACACTCTTCTGTTATCAAGGCAATTAATTCTGCACCAATACCTCCAGTCTTCATACATTCTTCAACAATAATTACTTTATTTGTTTTTCTTATTGATATTATCATCTCTTATAGCTGCTTTCATTAAACCTTTAGCATTTGTGGGTGTACTACATGCAACAATCTTTATGCCAGGAACTGCATGAAAATATGCTTCAAGTCTTTGACTATGCTCAGCACCAAGTTGACGACCAACTCCTCCAGGTCCTCGAACTACTGCTGGTATTTTATAATTTCCGCCACTTGTATATCTAAGCATACCCATATTATTTGATATCTGATTAAAAGCTAAAAGCAAAAAACCCATATTCATTCCTTCTACTATTGGTCTTAAGCCAGTCATTGCTGCACCCACAGCCATACCCGTAAAACTATTCTCTGCAATTGGAGTATCTAAGACTCTTAACTCTCCATATTTTTCATATAAATCCTTAGTTACCTTATAAGATCCTCCATATTGACCAACATCTTCCCCCATAACGCAAACATTTACATCATTTGCCATTTCTTCATCAATTGCCTCTTTCAAAGCATTAAATAATAATGTTCCAGCCACAATTAATTACCTAATTAATCACATATATAATCCTACCACTTTGAATAATTCAACCTCCTTCAGCGAAGGTTATGAGTAGTAATATTGATAAAATCATTCCTGGCGACAGCAAAAGGACTAAAAGGCCTAAGTCATGTAAAGACATTCAAAGAAAGTGTTTTCTTAATAATATTGGCAATTCAATTTTTCTTCAGAAAAAAACTGCGAATAAATACAATAAAAAGTCCTATACCTATAAAAGCAAAAGAGAAAGTTAGCAAAAAAGATAATCCAATTATTAAGGTATTAATACTAGAAGAAATATTTTGGACTATTTCAGAAGAATTAGATGGTTTATGTACTGAAAAATAAATTGCAATTTTATTACTTAAAAAATAAAAAAATATAAATAATAAAAAACTTGTTAATGATCCAACAATAAAATTTAAAGGTCCTTTTTCGGGAATATTTTTTTCAATATTCTCATTACTATTATCAGCCACAATAGATTTTTATATAAAAAAAATTTAAATGAATGTTATTCCCTTTTCAAGGAAAGTGCAAACCCATGAATCATAGCCTTTATCTTTAAATAATTTAGAATTTGCAGTTAATTCTTTTTTAGCAGTCTCTATATCTTTAAAGAGTGCAAAGCATGTAGGGCCTGATCCACTCATTGAAAATGTGAGACAATTTTCTAATTTAGAAAGTAAATATAATGCCTGCTTTACAGAATCATTTTCATTTTCAACAACTAACTGCAAATCATTTTTAATAGATAAATGTTGATTATCAAAATTTAAGTTATTTAAACCATTATCTCTTAAATTTTTTCTTATGTTCTCAATCATTTCTCTATCAGTAAGATATTGATCACAAAATCTATTACTATATTTTTTATAAGTTTCAGCTGTAGATACTGATACATTTGGATTTTTTAAAAGAATTACTCCATATTCAAAGTTTGAATCTAATTTCTCCAAAATTTCTCCTCTTCCAAAACATAATTGAATACCACCATTTATAAAAAAGGGAATATCAGATCCTAAAGTTGATGCTAATGAACATAATGTTTCTTGATCTAAGTTCAAATCCCATAACTTATTAAGACCAATTAATGTTGCTGCTGCATTACTGGATCCACCAGCTAATCCTGCGCCAATTGGAATATTTTTTCTTAAAAATATATTCGCACCGTAATCTATATTTGATTTTTTCCTTAATAGATTTGCCGATTTAACAATTAAGTTATCATCAGATAAGCTTAAATCATTACAATCAGACTCAAGTTTAATTAAACCTTCATTATTAATTTCAAATTCTAAATAATCAGAAAGATCGATATTTTGCATAATCATTGCTAACTCATGAAATCCATCCTCTCTTTTACCAATAACTTCAAGGTGCAAATTTATTTTGGCAGGAGATTTTATATTAATTTTCGTTTTAGCTAAATCTTGCATATACTTAAATTTTTATTTTTTAATTTTAATACAATTTTCTGCAAGCTTAATCCATTGGTCAATTGAAATATCTTGTGGTCTTAAATTAAAACAAACTTTTGAAGATTCAGATAATTCATTTATCTCTTCATTTGAAAGTATTGAATTAAGAGTATTTCTAAGCATTTTTCTTCTTGAATTAAATGAAATTCGAAGAAGTTTATCTATATATTTTTCTAGACTAATATCTAATCTTAAATCATTTTTAATTGGTTCGAAAACTACTAAAGAAGAAAAAACTTTTGGAGGCGGACTAAATGATGAAGGCGGCACATCACATATTCTTTTTATTTTTGATAAAAGTTGCATTCTTATACTAAGCGCACCAGCATTGGGACTACCTTCTTTTGACAAAATCCTATCTACAACGTCTTTCTGCATTAAAAATATTATTTTTTCGTAATTATAGTTTCTTATAATGCCCAATCGACCTATGAAAATATCCAATATTGGGCCAGTTATATTGTAAGGAATATTTGCAATCACTTTTGTAATCTTCTTATTAATCGAATCTAAATTTACAGAAAGAATATCTCCCTGCTGAAGTGAAAACTTATCATTATTATTGAATTTATCATTTAATAAATTTATTAAATCTTTATCTAATTCAATTGCATGTAATTTTTTAATTTCTGAATCTAACAACTTAGATGTTAAAGCTCCTTTACCAGGACCAATTTCTAAAATAAAGTCATTTTCATTAAGAACAGCAATTTCTTTAATTTTTTCTAATATTTTTTTATTTACCAACCAGTGTTGTCCAAATCTTTTTTTTTGATGATAGTTTTTAGAATTCATCTAAAAGATAAATAATATGTTTAAATTAAATATGAATTTATTTAATACTTTATATCATGAGCTTATCAAAAAAAAATTTAGATAAACTCAATAAATTTAAAAAAAAGAAAAATTTAAATAACGAAAGTAAAAATATAAATAATTACACAAATATAACTAATAATGATAATTTAATCACCAATCCACTTAATTCAGAAGATCCCAATAAAATTTTTTATTCGTTAATTGATAATTCAGAATCTTTAGAAGAGACTTCTAACATTAATAACTCACTAAGAGAAAGTGAGATTAATCAAATTAATATGAATTCTAAAAAACATAATTTATCCAAGAAATTAACAACCGAAGAGGAACTATATGATGAATTTAATTATCTTCTTGATGAATAATTAGTTTTAATATTTACTTATGCTTCAGAGTAATAGATTAGCAATTTATGCTATCGGCAAAATAAAGAAACTTTGGATTAGAGATGGAATTAATCAATACAAAAAAAGAATGCCTGAACTTATCATTAATGAGTTAAAGACTTTTAATTTAAATAATCTTAGATCCAATAACAATATTATTATCTGCCTAAGTGAAGAAGGAAAACAGTTTAATTCAGTTGAACTATGTTCCTTACTCTTGAATTTTAAAAATAAAAAAATTAATTTCTTAATCGGTGATACTGATGGAGTTAGTTCAGATATAAAAGAAAAATCAGATCTTGTACTAAGCCTGTCTCCTTTAACTTTTCCTCATGAATTAGCTAGATTAATCCTAATCGAGCAAATCTATAGAGCTATTTCTATATCTAACAACTCCCCTTACCATCGTTCTTAAAAAGATTAGATTTAATCTAAAATTAATCTATAAAACTTTAATAACTAACTATTTTTTGATTTTTATTATATAGTACATATATACTATTAATTTAAGTCTTGGATTCTTTTGATTCAACTACTAAAAAGTTTAAAATCCCTTTATTAACTGATTCGGTATCAGCAGGATTTCCTTCTCCCGCAGATGACTATACAGAAGAAAATATTGATTTAAACGAACATTTAATATCTAATCCGTTTAGCACTTTTTTTCTTAGAGTTAAAGGTGACTCAATGATAAATGCAGGAATTAAAGATAAAGATTTAATAATAGTAGACAAGAGCTTAACAGCCAGGCCAGGGAATATCATCATTGCAATGATAGACGGAGAATTTACAATAAAAAGATTATCTATAAAAAATAATGAATTATATTTAAAAGCAGAAAA
>LULP01001743.1_pt1 | contig 12005 bp, 17 predicted proteins | sample 728111 | NCBI WGS metagenome assembly LULP01 (sample SAMN03860286, study PRJNA289734) | marine metagenome | biome: seawater column; feature: ocean; material: water; isolation source: Red Sea water column Station 149 - depth 25m | place: Saudi Arabia: Red Sea | collected 2011-10-15 | depth 25 m
ATCTAAACCCATTAAATGTTGTGAAAGAATTGAGTCCTCAATATTTTTTTGTCTAAATTTAAAATATTTTAAAAGATTAATTGTAATAGTATGAGATAATTCAGGAGGTAATAATCTTAATATTTTTAATGAACTATTGTACAATAAATTAATTATCTATTAATTTTTTTAGATAATCAATAGTTTCTCTTAAACCAAATAATTTAAAAAATGATCCTAGTCTCGGGCCTTGATCCTGACCAAGCATAACTTGATATACTAGTTTAAAAAAATCTTTTAGGTTTTCAAATTTGTGCTTTTTTCCTACTTCGTATAATAATGTTTGAATATCTTCAGATGAACTGTTTTCAGTCACCTCATTTTCTAAAACATTAATAATATCAATAAATACCTCTTTATTGCTACCATCAATCTCTAAAAATTTCTTTTTAGGCAAAATAAAATCTTCATAGTAATTAAGTGCAAAATCTATGAGGCGATCAAATTCAGGATTGTTATCAGCATTAATATTATCATCATATTTATTAATAAAAGACCATATTACTTTTTTATCTTTAGAATTAGAAACATTTACTAGGTTAGTAAGGGTATTGAAATTTATTTCTGATTTAAATTCTTTTGGTTTTCCTGAATGAATATGCCAAATTGGATTATCATACTGTTTATTTTTATCTAAACTTGAGTATGAATTATAATGAGAAAGATAATCATCTACAGTTTTAGGAATTACATCAAAGTGAAGTTTTTTAGCTGATTTTGGTTTTTGGAACATGTAGAGTGCAAGACTTTCAGGAGAGGCGTAACGTAGCCACTCATCAACACTAATACCGTTGCCGACTGACTTAGAAATTTTTTCTCCTTTTTCATCTAAAAACATTTCATAAATTAGATTAGTGGGTGGTTTTTTATTTAATGCTCTACAAATCTTGGATCCTAAATCAACACTTTCTGTAAGATCTTTACCGCACATTTCATAATCAACATCAAACGACATCCATCTCATTGCCCAATCTACTTTCCATTGTAACTTACATTTTCCATTAATTACTTCTGTTTCAACTAACTTAGGGTAGGTAAAATAATATCTAATATTTTTGTATAGTTTTCAAATATACTTAATATTGTTTCATTAAAATCTCCACTTTGATATTTCTCTGTTGAGCTAACAAACTCGTAGTCGAAATTAAATTCATCTAAAAAACTTCTAAGTTTTGCATTATTATGATGTCCAAAACTTTCAAATTTACCAAATGGATCTGGTATAGAAGTAAGTGGCTTACCTATAAATTTTTCTAACATTTCTTTATTTGGAACATTTTCAGGAACTTTTCTTAATCCATCCATATCATCAGAAAATGTGATCAGTTTTGTTGGACAATCAATTATAGAGCTAAATGCATTTTTTACCATTGATGTTCTTACAACTTCACCAAAAGTTCCAATATGAGGTAAACCTGAGGGGCCATAACCAGTTTCTAGTAATACATATCCCTTAGATGGAATTTTAAAGTTTAGTAAACCACCATTTTTTTTAATGATTTGTAATGCTTCTTTAAAAGGCCAAGCTTTTAAGGATTGTACTAATTCTTGATCAATCATTTAATTTTGCTCTAATTCTAATTTTTTTACCCAATAACAACTTTAATGAATTTGTGAAATTAAAAATTTCAGATCCTAATTTATTAAATAATTCATTTTCTAAATCTACAATATTATCAATAATATTATTAATTAAATCATTCCCTGCTGCAGTTAGAATTAAACTATCAGATCTTTTATCTTGTGGCTGTTGTTTTGATATTAACTTCTTTTCTTCTAGATTAGAAACACGTAAGCTAACAACTGATCTATCAATAGATGCATTTTTACATATATCCTGTTGAGTAATATTTATGTTTTCTTGCTGTAATAAATAAATTGTCTCGAGAATAAGATATTCATTTAATGTGATTTGACTCTCTTTTAATTTATGTCTTACTTTAGATTGCCATAAGTTTGATGTTTGCCAAATTAATAATGCTAATCTATTCTCATTAAGAGAAGTGTCTGCCATAGTTTTTATACAAACTGTTTGTATACAAATTAATAATTTATGTCAATACTATTCTGGTGCAATTTCTATCTCTAGGCCATCAAGCTCTTCAGAAAGATCAATTTGACAAGATAATCTGGAATTATTTTTAACATCAAAAGCTTGATCTAGCATAGATTCTTCATCATCATCCATATTTTTCAGCTTGTTTGTCCATTTTTCATCAATATAAACATGACAGGTAGCACAAGCACAACATCCTCCACAGGAAGCTTCAATATCGTAGCCATTGTCTCTAAGGGTTTCCATTAATGTAAAATTACTATCATATTCAATTTCAGACTTTTTACCTGATCTATCTGTGATTATTAACTTTGGCATTAAACGCCTAGTTTTTTTTGAAGTTCTTTGGAAGATGTTGTGTATCTAAAAATGTTTTTCTTATCAGGAAAGCAATACTTGAATACTTCTTGAGCCATTAAGGCAGACTCGTGAAATCCTGATAGAATAAGCTTAAGTTTTCCTGGATACCAATTTATGTCACCAATCGCAAAGATTGAAGGTGTAGAAGTTTCAAATTTTTCAGTATCAACTTTAATTAAATTCTCATGTAAGTTTAGACCCCATTCCGCAATTGGACCTAGTTCCATTTTTAAACCAAAAAATGGTAAAAGATAATCTACTTCAATATTTGATTTTTCATCATCACTTTCGTATTCTAGTATTATTCTACTATCTTGAATTTTAGAAATCTTTTTTATTTGGCCCTTTAAAAATTTAATTTTTCCTTTTGTTTCTAATTCTTGCATTTTTGAGACAGAATCAGGTGCTGCCCTAAACTCTTTTCTTCTATGTATTAGAGTTACATTGGAATCCTTAGATAGTTCATTTGTCCAATCCAAAGCAGAGTCTCCTCCTCCTGCAATTAAGATTTTTTTATTCTTAAATATTGATTTGTCTCGAATTGCGTAAAAAACATTTTTGTTTTCGAAATTCTCAATATTCTCAATTGGAGGTTTTCGGGGCACAAAACTTCCTGCCCCTGCTGCCACTACTATACATTTTGCTTCAACTTTTGTTCCAATATTAGTTTCTACAATCCAACCATATTCTGTTTTAGCAATTTTCTCAACTTGTTGGTTGAGATGAAATTTAGGTTTAAATGGGTTTATCTGTTTAATTAACTCGTCAGTTAATTCTTGTCCTGTTACAACTGGTCTTGAGGGAATATCATAAATTGGTTTTTCTGGATACAATTCAGCACACTGACCTCCAACCTTATCTAAATTATCAACTAAATGACATTTTATATTTAAAAGACCTAATTCAAATACAGCAAATAAGCCTACCGGACCTGCACCTATAATTACTACATCAGTTTTTTCTGTCATATGTGAAAAATAACAACTTTTTTTATTATTTCTAGGGATTATATATAATCTAAATGAATTACGCTAATACTTCAAAATATTATAATCCTGCGATTTATATATGGCTATTAACAATAACCGCAATGGTTTTATTAATTATAGTAATAGGAGGTCTCACAAGATTAACAGACTCTGGACTTTCTATGACTGACTGGCGTCCAATTTTAGGTGTAATTCCTCCACTGAGTTTAGAAAGTTGGTTGGTTGTATTCGAAATGTATAAACAAACACCAGAATACAAAATAGTTAACAAAAATATGACGTTAAATGAGTTTAAATATATTTTTTGGTGGGAGTGGTTTCATAGAATATTTGCAAGAGCCATAGGCTTGGTATTGTCTTTGTGTTTGGTTTGTTTCAAGCAGTTATTGGATGGTGGATGGTAAAGAGTGGTTTGACTGAAAATCCTTACGTAAGCCCTTATAGACTTACTTTTCATCTTTTAAATGCTCTTATAATTTTCTCTATACTATTATGGATAGCAATGGATTACAGGTATTCTTCTAATATAAGTTTTTTATCTAATCCAAAGACAATTGAATTTTATATTTTAGTTGCTGTAATCTTAATATTTATCACAATTGCAACAGGTGGATTTATGGCAGGAACAAACTCTGGACAATCTTTTAATACTTTTCCACTAATGAATGGAAAAATTATACCTGATGATTACGTTATTGATGATTTAGGTATTTATAATATTTTTGAAAATACAGTTGCAATAAATTTTAACCACCGTTGGTTATCAATATTTGTTTTTTTTTATATCCTTTTTGTTTGTTTTAAATTTATTAAATTTGATAATAAAAATATATCTAGTACTCTTGTATATTTAGTTTTATTCTTTCTAACGTTACAAGTAATATTAGGTATTATAACTCTTTTAAGTAATGTTTACTTACCAGTCGCAAGTTTACATCAAACTAATTCAATTTTGTTATTATCAACTTTATTAATTAGTTATCATCAAATTAAAATTAGAAAGGTCATTATCAAAAAAACTGAAAAGTAATAATTATGATCCAATAATTATTTCTAGAAATGAGACAGAATTAAAACAATTATCTGAGGAAATTGGTTGCGAATATAAAGTTTGTGATGTTTTAGATTTTGATAAAGTTAAAAGTATTTCGGAAGAATATAAAGATCGATTATGTGGTATTGCTTTTTGTGTTGGTTCTATAAATTTAAAACCTCTCAAAATGACTAAAGATGAGGATTTTATTGATTCTTTTAAAATAAATACACTTAGTGCTGTAAATGCAATTAAGTTAAATCAAGAAGCTCTAACTAAAAATAATGGTAGTATTCTACTTTATTCAACTATCGCTGTTAAACAGGGCTTTACTAATCACACAATAGTCTCGACCGCAAAAGGTGCAATTGAAGGGCTTACTTTAAGTTTAGCAGCAGAATTTGCACCAAAAATTAAAGTTAATTGTATTGCACCAAGTTTAACTGACGCAAAAATGACACAAAAGTTACTTAATAATGAAACTATTAAGAAAGCAATTGAAAATATGCATCCTCTACCTAAAATTGGATCTGGTGATGATTTCTCTGATATTGGAAGTTTTCTATTAAGTGATAAAAATAGTTGGATTACTGGACAAATATTTCATATAGATGGAGGAAGATCATCATTAAGAATTAAATCGTGAAATATATCTTTATAATTTGTTTATCTGTTTTTTCTTTAAGCGTTTTTAGTCAACCATTTCCAATACCAGAAGATAATGAGGTAAGTTATGATGTTATTAGAAAAAAGAAAAATATTGGAAGCTTAATATCAAAATTTGAAGAAAATGAAGATAGTGTCGTTATACATTCAGTCTTAAAGATAAATGTTAAAGTTTTATTTATTCCAGCATACAAATTTTTTCAAGAAACTAAAGAAACTTGGAAAAATGGTGAATTTGTATCAATAGATGGATTTACAGACTTCGAAGATGATCGAGAGTATAAAATAATTGGAAATGATGAAGACAATTTTTTTATTGCTAGTGGTATGGATGGAGAATTAAAATTAGATAAAAATATAGTACCATTAAATTATTGGAATATTGAAATGTTAAATGAGAAAGAAGTATTTGACACTCAAAAAGGTATTGTAAGAACTATAGAAGTAAAGCAACTTGAAGATGAAAAAATAAAAATCAATGACATTGAAATATTAGCTAATAAGTATGTTTTCAATGCATCAAAAAATCCAAAAGATAAAGGGCCATTCCCTGAGTATACACTTTGGTATTTTGAAAAAGAGCTCATGAAAATGGAATTCAAAAATCCTAATGATAAAAAAAATATTATAACAATAATTCGTAATGATTGGAGTCTATAGTTGCAAACTATATGGATTACTGGTGGATCTTCAGGTATTGGTTTTGCTACAGCAAAAGAATTTATAAATAATAATTGGCAAGTTGTAATTTCTTCAAGTAATAAAATAAAACTTGAATCTGCAAAAAAAAAATTAGAACTAAATAATAATAAAAATTTAGTTCATGCTATTGTATGTGATATTTCTTCAAAAAATAATGTTGATGAAACGATTAATTCTATAGAAAAAAATATTGGTAAAATTGATATAGCATTATTAAATGCATCAGCTTATAGTCCAAACAAAAATCAAATATTTGATATTTCAAACTACGAATTGCTAGTAGATGTAAATATCAAAGGCACTTTGTATTGTGTTAACAAATTAAAAGATGTTATGAAAAATAGAAATAATACGATTGCTATTATTTCTTCACCGTTGGGATATAGAGGTTGGCCAACAGCTGGGGCGTATGGTATTTCTAAGGCAGCTCAATTAAGCTTGAGTGAAAGCTTGTATTTTGATTTCAAAAAGTTGAACATTAATGTTAGAGTCATATGTCCAGGTTTTATTGATACCGAAGCAACCAAAAAAAATAGCTTCAAAATGCCTTTTTTAAAAAGTGCTGAATATGCAGGAAAAAAAATATTTGATAGATTAACTAAAGGTAAAGAATTTGAAATAATTTTTCCCTATTTGATTGTATACTTTTTTAAATTTACAAGGATATTACCTTACAAAATATATTTTTATATATGGAAAAAATTAGGGAATTTTTAATTTGTTTCACCAATATAAATTCCAAGTCCTTCAGCTACTTTAATCAAAGGATCATTTTTTTGAACAGTTTTTGAATATCCAGCAACTTGACTAAGCATCAAATCTTGTACTCCTCTGTCTTTCCATACAACTACTCTATTAAATTTTTTCTTTGCAATTAAATCAACCGCATAAACCCCAAAGGCACTTGCAATTAAACGATCTCTATGAGTTGGTTGAGCACCTCTTTGAACATGCCCTAGAACTGTAACTCTTGTTTCAGAGTCTGTTATTTTATAGATTTCATCACCAAGATAATTTCCAATCCCTCCAAGGCGCACCTCTCCATCAACATATTTCACTGTAGCTTTTTTACCGTTTTCTTTTTTTACAGCTTCTGCAACAACGATTAATGCATGATTTCTTCCTTTAGATCTAAGTTTCTCAATATGGTCAGCAATAGATTTTATAGAATATTGAATCTCAGGAATCAAAATAACATCTGCTCCTCCAGCTATTCCTGCATTCAAAGCAATGTGACCTGCATCTCTGCCCATTACTTCTAAAATCATTACTCTTCTGTGGCTAGCAGCTGTTGGTTGAAGCATATCTAATGCATTTGTTGCAACATCAACTGCAGTATCATATCCTATAGAAAGCTCATTATGCTTTACATCATTATCTATAGTCTTTGGAATACCAACAAAATTTATATTACCTTTTTTTGTAATACTTTGGAGAATTTTTAAACTTCCATCTCCACCGATACCTATTAGTGCATCTATTTCTAATTTTTTAAAACCTTCTATAACTAAATCAGATGAGTCTATTTTTTTTCCATTCCTTATAATTTTTTTAAAAGGATTGCCTTTATTATTTGATCCCAAAAAAGTTCCACCCATTCTCATTAAGCTGCCCTCAAAATTTTGAGGATTTAATTTGATAACGTCCAGTGGTTCTTTCAACAGGCCTAATGTTCCATCTTTAATTCCATAGACTTCCCAATTGTACTTATTATGTGCTCTCAAGGTAACAGCTCTAATTACTGCATTTAAACCTGCGCAATCTCCACCGCTTGTTAAAATTGCTATTTTTTTTACCACAGGGCGTTTATATACTATTATTATATTTTTACTTATTTATTTTCATGGATGACATAAACAAACTTATAGAAATTTTAAAAAATTTTGAACAAGAACATAGAGATCTTGATGAAATACTTATTAGGCTTCAAGAAAAAAATACTGTAGATTTTTTACAAATTCAAAGGTTAAAAAAAAGAAAATTAATCCTAAAAGATAAAATATTAGAAATTCAAAATAAATTAGAGCCAGATAGTATAGCTTAAGCTAAAAAACTTTTTAAAAATTTAGGAGCGTTATCCTTAATAAAAGATATTCTTTCCTTAATTCTTGGAATTTTTGATATTCTCTTAAGATTTTTATCAATATTTTCTTCAACATGCTTCATTTCTTTTGAAAAAAAAACGAACAAGGCATTAGTATATACTCCTGATAAAATCAGTCTTTTTGTATAAAAATTGAAATCTGTTGAATTATCTCCAGCTAAATACCACATTGTACTTACTGAATTATATAAACTCTTTTTTGATATTTTGTTATTTGTGGGTAGCAAAAGATGGTTAAAGGTTTTTTTATAAAATTCTTTTGTAAAGCATATTCTAATAAATCTTTATATCCATCAGGGAAAAAATAGAATAAATCATTTTTTTCTATATTTTGTTTTTGTAATTTTGAAAATATTTCTGATGACCAACCTTCAATTGATACGATTTTTTTTGCTTTTTTGAGAATATCTTCTTTTTTTTTATTTTCTGTTTTGTTCATTTTTCCAATATGTAGTTATTTCTTTTTCAAAACCAAAAGCATTTTTATGTGCTAAGCGTGATGTATACAAAATGCCGTTTAAGTGATCTACCTCATGTTGTACTACCCTTGCGTGTAAGCCTTCAACTTCATTTTCAATTTCTTTACCATCAAGATCAAATCCAGAATATTTGATTTTTTTAAATCTTCTAACTAAACCCTGCATACCAGGTATTGATAAACAACCTTCCCAATCATCCTCAGTTTCTTTTCCCATGGGTGTAAAAATAGGATTTATTAATGGTGTTATCTCAATTTTATCTTTCTCTTCATTATCAGGATTACGAAATACTATTATTTTCTTTGAAATATGTACTTGGGGTGCAGCTAAACCTATACCGTTATAGTCAAGCATTGTTTCAGACATATCATAAACTATTTTTTTTAGAGAATCTGAAGAGAATTCTTTTATCTCAGAACATTCTTTTAGCAAGATTGGATGACCGATTTTTGATATTTTGAGAATAGACACATAATAAATATAAGTATTTTTTCTAATATACCAATAGATTAATTCAATATATCCGTTTGCAAATAATATGAGTTTGTGTTACTAGCCCGTCCCAATGACACTTTTTGTAAATGTAAAAGATAATAACGTAGAACAAGCAATTAGAACGCTTAAAAAGAAAATGCAGCGTGAAGGTTTGTATAAAGAAATGAAACTACGTAAACATTACGAAAAACCTTGTTTGAAACGCGCTAGAGAAAAAGAAGAAAATATTAGAAGAGCTAGGAAGTCTGCAAAAAGAAATAACGATTAAGCAGAAAGACTTTTTACGATATCCTCACACATTTTTTTAGCATCTCCAAATAGCATAGTTGTATTATCTCTATAAAACAACTCATTATCAACACCAGAATAACCAGTTGCCATTGAACGTTTTACAAATAGAACACTCTGAGATTTTTCTACATCTAAAATAGGCATACCAAAAATAGGAGATGACTCATCTGTTTTTGCAGCTGGATTTGTTACATCATTTGCTCCAATAACAAAAGAAACCTCTGTCATAGGAAAATCATGATTAATTTCATCTAGTTCCAAGACTTCTTCATAAGGAACATTAGCTTCAGCTAGTAAAACATTCATATGACCTGGCATTCTTCCAGCGACTGGATGTATTGCATATCTTACTTCTATTCCTTCTTTTTTTAATATGTCACCCATTTCTCTTAAAGCATGTTGAGCTTGTGCTACAGCCATTCCATATCCTGGTACAATAATTACAGAGTCTGCGTTTTTCATTATGTATGCCGCATCCTCTGCGTTACCTTGTTTAACAATTTTGTCTGAGTTATCCTTACTAGCACTAGTGTCTTGCTCACCACCAAAACCTCCTAAAACAACATTAATAATGGATCTGTTCATCCCTTTACTCATTATATAACTTAATATTGCACCAGACGCTCCAACAAGAGCACCAGTTATAATTAAGAGATTATTACTTAGGGTAAATCCTATGCCACAAGCTGCCCAACCTGAATAAGAGTTTAACATAGAAACGACAACAGGCATGTCAGCACCACCGATAGGAATTACAACAAGAAATCCTAGTAATATTGAAACAATAACTATTGTCCAAAAGATTGTTGGAGATTGATTAATTACAAATAATATAATCAAGAAAATAATTAGGAGGAAAATTACTGCATTTATAAGATGCTGGAACTTAAATACTATTGGCTTTCCTGAAATTGTACCTTGTAATTTTCCAAAAGCTAAAACTGAACCAGAGAAAGTGATAGCACCAATAAATGTTCCAATACTCATTTCAACTAAACTAGCAGTTTTAATCGAACCAACTTTTCCAATACTAAAAGCTACGGGATCATAGAATGCAGCAGCAGCAACAAATACAGCAGCTAAACCTACTAAGCTATGAAAAGCAGCTACCAATTGAGGTAATGCGGTCATCTCAATTCTGAGAGCAATAAATGAACCTATAGCACCGCCAATAAGTATCGCGGCACCAATTTCATAATAACTAAGAACTGATTTGAACATTAGCGTTGTGAACACCGCTATAATCATACCAATAACACCAAAAATGTTACCCATTCTTGAAGATTCAGGGTGAGATAAACCTCTTAGAGCAAAGATAAATAATAACGCAGAAATTAAATATAATATCGCAACCATGTTAGAAGACATTATTCTTTTTCCTTTGTTTTTTTAGTTTTTTTCTTAAACATCGAGAGCATTCGATATGTTACTAAGAAACCTCCAAAAATATTAACTGAAGCTAATACAACACCAATTAATCCAAAAATTTTTGAAGTATCAAAACCTTGAGGACCGGCTGCCAATATTGCCCCAACTATAATTACGCTTGATATTGCATTTGTCACACCCATCAATGGACTATGTAAAGCAGGAGTAACTGACCAAACTACATAATAGCCAATAATACAAGCTAGGAAAAATACTGTTAGTCCTATAACAAAAACTTCTGAAGAATGTGCTTCCATATTACTTAAATTGCTCCAATCTTACATCCCCGTCATGCGTTAGCAAAACAGAATTAATTATTTCATCGTCAAAATCAAAATTTATTTTTTTATTTTCTTTATCTATTAATAAACTTAAGAAGTTAAAAATATTTTTAGCATACAGTGCTGAGGCATCTTTAGCCACTCTTCCAGGAACATTTCCATAACCAACAATTTTCACTCCATTGTGCTCTACTATTTCATTCATTTTACTTAAAGGGCAATTACCACCAGCTTCCACAGCCAAATCAATTACTACTGAACCTGGTATCATCGAAGAAACCATTTCTTCTGTGATTAAAACTGGAGCTTTTTTGCCAGGAATAAGAGCTGTACAAATTACTATGTCTTGTTTTGAAACTGTATCAGCTATCAATTGAGCTTGTTTTTTCTTATAATCTTCACTCATTTCCTTTGCATAACCACCGGCGGTTTCAGCATTTTCAGCTTCATCATCTTCAACCATTATGAATTTTCCACCAAGACTTTCAACTTGTTCCTTAGTTGCTGATCTTACATCAGTCGCAGACACTACTGCGCCAAGTCTTTTTGCTGTTGCAATTGCTTGTAAACCAGCAACTCCTACACCAAGTATCATAACTTTTGCTGGATTTACTCTTCCAGCAGCAGTCATCATCATTGGAAAAGCCTTTCCAAATTGCTCCGCTGCATCAATTACACTTCTATACCCCGCTAAGTTAGCTTGGGATGATAGAACATCCATACTTTGTGCTCTACTTATTCTAGGAATTAATTCCATACAACATGATGATATTTTGTTTTTATTTAAATTAGAAAATTCAGATTTATTTTCATAAGGGTTTAAAATTCCAATAAGTAATGAATTACTTTTTAAGTTATTTATGTCATCAGTGCTTGGCATTCTAACACATAAACAAACATCAGCCTTCAAGCATTCAGATTTAGTAACAATTTTTGCTCCAGCTTCTTCATAATTTGAATTTTGATATCCTGAAGTTTCTCCCGCTCCATTTTCAATTATAACTTCAAAACCCAGTCTAGAAAAAAGCTTTACTGATTCAGGGGAGATAGAGACTCTTGTCTCATTGTTATCATTTTCTTTA
>LULP01000305.1_pt1 | contig 11985 bp, 10 predicted proteins | sample 728111 | NCBI WGS metagenome assembly LULP01 (sample SAMN03860286, study PRJNA289734) | marine metagenome | biome: seawater column; feature: ocean; material: water; isolation source: Red Sea water column Station 149 - depth 25m | place: Saudi Arabia: Red Sea | collected 2011-10-15 | depth 25 m
CTAATTCAATATTAATTAAAAATAACAACCTTCACATTGAAATTGTATTTGATCCAAATTCTTTGGTTGGGAAAAATGATAAAGCATCAATTTCTTTTTCCTTCATAGCCTTGGCGGCCTGTACCCTGTGCCATCCGTCTGTTAGTAGGTAATACCCTGAATCCTTTATGGGAGTGACAAGTATGGGATCAAATGCTTCGTTCTGTTTCTTTAGTTTATTGATCCATGCCCTCTTCTCTTTGTTGAGAGGTCTGACTGCCCCAAGGCCCATTTCGGCCATTGTAACAAGTTTGTCTATTGGTACTGATATTCTTTTGATCTTGATCTTTTTAGTCATTGCCCGGAAGTGAAGTCATCTGTTGCATTCCGCCTGTGTTGACATATCCGGCTGTGTGTCTGTTGAAGTCAGGCTCCTCATCTGAGACTAACAGGATGTCATTCTCGTCAATCATTCTTACTTCTAGTTCAATACCGATGTCACCCGCTGATCCTTTTTCTTTTCTTTTTACTTTGAAAGCTCTAGACCATCTTCCATGTGCAACCAATATCCATTGACCGACTTTGACGTCATCTTGTAGCCTACCAACTGCGTATACCTTGCCCCATCTAGGGTGTATGCCTTCTGCAGTTCCGTCATCGTCAACTAATATTATACCGCCTTTGGATTTTGTTTCGCCAAAATGCATATTAGATACTAATACTCTTTTTTTGAGGGGAATAATATCGTTCTCGACAGTGTACTGTTTACCACCATCACCACCGAATCCTTTTGCCTGTGCTGATTTTATATCCATCTTAGTATTATTGTACTAGATTTATTCTATACCGTCAAGTGCTTCGTCTATGCCTTTTTTAGGTGCGACAGTTTTTTCTTCTACTTTAGGTGCCGCTTTTGGTGTTGCGACTTTTTTTGTTTCAACGATCACTGTTTCTTTGGGTGTAACTATTTGTCCACCTTTTCCTAGAACATCGCCTCTTGCATTGACATTCATATTACCAACTGCCTGAACGCTTTCGTTGGCTGATCTTAATTTTTCTATATCGACCATCCTGCCTTGCATGGTTCTGTATAATTTTCTTCTTTGTGCCATAATATTAAACTCCTATATAATTACTTATCATCTTAAAAACTCGGTGATATCTAAATTGTACAACAACGGATTAATCTTGTGTACACCTATCAAGAAAAGGCAGAAACTTGCCACACTCGATCCTCTGCCAACTCCCCATACCACGTTGTTCGCTCTTAGAGTGTCCACGAAATATATCAAGAACTGCAAAACACGAACAAATTTCTTTTTCTCAAAAAGTGAATATTCTGTTTGCACTCTCATTTTTTCTTCGTCATTCTGACATTTGTCCAACAACCACTGTAACACATTTATTTGGTAATACTTTTCTGGCATGTGCCAGTCATTGATATTTTTATTATCGAACTCCGACAAAGTTTCCCTGCCTGGCAGTGTATTAATTGTTGGCAGATCTAAACCAAGTTCTTTGAGGCTTGATGTGTATTTTTCAACATCATCAAAGAAAAGTTTTGAAATGTCAAATTCTGGATTGTTGTATAGTAAATCTATTGCGTCCTGTTCAGTGAATGTGCAGTCACCGTATTCATTTATCTTTATCTTTTCCGCCATTTAATACCTTTGGGTCGAACTTGAATATTTTAGCATGATCTTCGTGCTTGTTGTCAACTGGTATTTGTCTACTGGTGCCCCAACTAAAGTGTCCTGTGTATATGCCTTTTTCAAATTCTTCGTCATAAGTTGCCGTGTCCGGTCTCAACCACCATGGGTCAAAGTTCGAGTATTTGTCTGAGAACCAGTCCGGAGCATCTAATAGTATAAGCTCTTTGCTGTCTTTGTCAACCGTGTAGGTAATACCATCTCCCTGCCAAGACGAAAGTTCAACAAAATTGATTGTCATCTTGCTGTCTAGTATTGCATTTGCTTTGCAGAAACACACAGACGCCATAATCTGATCATAAGGTGGCCTGGGAAGTTCTATGAATCTATTGTTACTAGATTTCTTTAGCACGTGGTATAACTTCTCTTCTCTCCACGTTGTTATTGTGTTCGCGAAAACTAATTCGAAAAGATTCTTTAATCTATCAAAGTATTCGGTTTGCTCTTTTAGGTTTGCTGTGTGTGGAGTCAGGGAAATTTTGACACTGTATTCGTTACCAAACAACTCACCGTCTACTATTATTATCGATTTGAATTTTGTCTTCCAGGAAAATTTATTTGACATCAAGACTATTTACTATTCGATATTTACTAGGTCTCCAAGGTCTGGTTCGTTCCTTAACTTCTTATTATTTTTGTGCCAAGCCTCAATACGCCTTTCTCTGATTGCGTTCTGATAGGTTAAAAGTGCATGTTGAAGTTGTGCCAACATTTCTGGATTCCTGCCAAATCTTTTTGCTGTGTTTACTTTCCTGCTTAATTCTTTGATTCTTTTGGAAATGTCCTCGTCTGACATGTTTCCTATTTCTTCTTGTAGTGGGTGGAAGTACATACTCCTCCTTATCTATTAGATATAGATTTTGCCTATCTGATGCATCAATATTGTTGTGCCACCATCCGGAGTAAGGAATTCATACAAGAATCTTTTATTGTCTGGAAAAGTAATTGTATCTGATGATCCGTCTCCGCCTGTCACATTATCGGCCACCAGTACGGCGCTTGGTATTGTCAACGTGTGTGCGACATTGGTGCAAGTGATATCTAATATAATCCTGCCAAGTGAACCACTGGACGGAAGGTTAGTGAACGATAGTGTTACAGATGCATTTGTTGTGATTGTTTGGTAATGTCCGTTTGCGTGGTTAAGTGTAATCGAGCCACCTGTGGTTCCATGTGCGTACACAACCTCTGAAGTGTTTTTGAATTTTGCTTGTAGGACTTCATTGTTTGCAAAATTACTAGATGCATTCAATGATGCCTTGTTAGTTTGTAAGTCCTCTATTTCAGATTTGGCCTCTGTAAAATTAGTTTGTATTGCACTAAAATTATCTCTGAATCCTTGTGATGAATTATCTTGTCCTGCAGTAGGGAAAGTTCCATCTACGTTGCCTGGTACTATTTTACTTGCCATATATTAAATTCCTTTGTTTCTAAATACTAGATATTTATCGTTGGATCTCTCCACCTTGATTATTGTGCCTTCTGCAGGAACTTCTTTGGTAAATGTAATTGTTGTTTTCTTGTTGGCTGTGTCATGTGATAAAGTGGCACCTAGCTCATGGTCGGCAGATCTTAATGTGCCGTCAACTGTGAGATAGCTAGGTACAACATTATTGTCCGCTGTCACACCTTTACCGACTGATACGATGTTTGCTCCTTCTTTAAGCAATATGTCTTCTTCATGGACAATTTCGTTAAGCGTAAATGTTGTAGTTGAACCGTCTGCTGTGAAAGTTTCTGGAGACACAATACTCTTACTGACAAGATATCTGTCTATTGTGAATTCAATATTTTTAAAATCAAGGTTTTTGTCTTCTATCCTTTTCTTTAACCTACCACTGGTACCAGGTTTACAAAAGCATATTGGAACTGCCATGACGTACCCCAATGGTGCCAAGCCACCAACCTGTGTAGTCCTCATCCATAAAGGCAGATAATCGTACTCCTTGTGTCCCAATGATTTCATTCTTGTTCTCATATTTGCAACTGCATTAGGATATAAATGTGTGATAAATCCTAGGTCAGCTGAAAGTTGATTTGCATATCTTACTTTGGATCCTGAAGTGCTGAATGATAGACCACCGTCGGTAGTCACCTCATACACATCATAATCTGTGGTGGCATTTGTGCTGGAAGCCCTTGGACCTATCATTGGTTTAGCCACGGCACTCCTCAATTTTATAGAACTGGACACAGATTCATCTTTGCCGTTTACCAAATTATCTTTTATTTCAACGTATACAACTTCATATTTTACAACACCGTCTTCTTTCGCCTGTGCTGTTTTGATATCACCAAAATAAAGTGTTTTTGATGTATGGTTTTGTTCCATCTGTTGCTGGAACGTAGTCAAGGTCTGTGCCTGTAATCCTGCCATCATTAGCATATCTGGTTTCAGTTTCATTCCAAAGTTTGCATCTTCTGGTCTAAAAATGTATTCTGGAGAATTTATATTGGGATCTTGTGCTATACTGTAAAATATATTTTGATCTATAAATGATGTTGCCTGGCCAGACATGTTTCCATACTCTATCGAAGTGAATGGTATGTCTATGTTAAGCGTGAACTCTTTCTTAGTTGCCTCTGATTGGTACTGATCACTAACTGTGACTTCGAATGTGAAAGACCTTGTCGAATCAGTAAAGTTACTAGGATCTATTGTACCGATTAAGTTTCCTGCTTCTGACAGTGTTATTCCTGTAGGCAGTGTTCCTGAAGTTACAGAATACGATAACACCCTGTTTGCTGTTTCTGTTTCTGCCTCTATTGCAAGTAGACTAGGTATGTCTGCTTTCAATGTGCCAATGATCGAAGGAGTTGTGAAAGATATACCTATGTCTATTTCTCCAACCACCTTCATTGTGAAAGTTCTTTCTGAGAATGTGTTTAGTCCTGTGGCTACCACCCTGTTAGCTCTTACGGTGAAAGTGAAATCAACTTCTACCGCTGATTGTCTTTGAAGTTTGCCGTATATTTCACCCGAATTTAAATCTATAGATAGTCCTGTGGGTAATGCTCCACCTGTGATGCTGTATTCAAGGTTTGCCTGCAATGGATCGAAATCTGATACATCTATCCTTATGACAACATTGTTGTCGTGTCTGAAAGTTCCGAGGTCCGAATCTGTAATGAACACAGGAGGTCTTCCTGTGTGTAGATCCATCGTTATTGAGTTGTCGCCTATTATTGTTTGGTCGATTGTGACATTAGAATTGGAAACTACCCAGTAGTCTGCCGAGTAAACAAAAATGTTGAAATTACGATCAACACTTGAAACGCCGTCTGTAACTCTCACAATGAAATCATAGTTAACAGATCTTGATTTGGATATTACAGTTCTGTCGTAAATGTTTTTAGCGTCTAAAGGATTACCACCGTCACTTGGTGTAAGTGCAGAATAATCTGGAAATGGATCAAAATCATATCCACCCTGTGGGCCGTAAGAATCATCAATAGCAAGTTGCACTATTCCAGATATTTTTCCTCCAGTTGTCATAGTTACTCCTGGTGGTAAGGAACCTTGTACAACCTCGTATACGAGATTTTGTCCTGCCGCTGTGTCTGTGTCTGTAGCAACGATGTCATATTCTATAAATGAACCGTCAAGCACTGTAACGTTACCTGTTACATCTGCCGTTGACAATGTGCTGTCACAAGTTGATGAACTGTCAGTGGTGTATACCGTTGACAATGGCTTGTTAAGCTGTCCCGCCACTGTTGTGAACACTGGCGAATCTGCGCCAGACACATCAAGTGTAAATGTTCTGTCTGTGATTGCGGATCCGGCCGTGGCTCGCACGACGAAGGTGTAAAGAGTTCTTTTGGCTACCTCAGCCGGAGTTCCTGTTAGTAAGCCTGTGGAAGTAAGAGACATTCCTGATGGTAGGCTACCTGCAATCAACGAGTATGTAATGGCCGTGGAATCGCTAGTATTCGCTTCAAGTTGTAGCGAAAACGCTGACTGCTCATCGATAGATGCCAGTTTTCCTGCTGTGGTTGTCCACACTGGTGTTGCCATTAAAATACTCCTTACATGGATATTTATTGGAGTATCAACGATTTATAGTGTGCGTTATAGTATGCTATTAACTATTAACTTACAGTGGCACTAAATGGAGTTGCTGGGTTGGCACCTGCCGCAACTCTCATGACGCCTCTGACATGATACTTGTCAGTGGCTATGTCAACTATCTCTAGATAGTCACCAACTATACCACCGGTAGTACCACCATTCAAAGTAATTGTATCTGATGCCGCAACTGTTGGAAAAGCTGTTACCGCCGTACCATCTTCATCTAGGTACAACATTATTCCAGCTATTGTGTTGTTTGCATCTGGAACTTTGATCACATAGTTTGATGTGTTTGCTACAGAAACTACAAATTTGTAAGTTGCCCCACTTCCTGTTGCATCTGGTAATGTTAATGTAACCAATGCGTTACCACCTACTTCACCAAGTAATAAAGTTCTACCTGCATGTTCTGCCACCGTGATTGCATCTGTGGCTGTGAATGTGTGTATCGCTGGTAGGAATGATCCTGTCAATGTAAGCTGTGAACTGATTGCAACTGCACCTGTACCCTGAGATGATATGTTAATGTCCGCGTCTGACGTATCACTCTGTATTGTGTTTGATCTTAATACACCTGATACTTCTATGTCAACTGCGTTTAATTCATTAGTAACACCAACAATCTGCCCACCTAGTGTAATTGAGCCGGTTCCGTCTGGAGTAAGTGTAATACCACCATTTGTGTCCGTCGCTGAAAGGACGTTACCATCTAATCTTAAATTATCAACATTTAGTTGTCCTGTTGTGGTCTGTGTGCCTGTTGCAGTGATAGGCCCTGTCAGCACAATGGCACCTGTACCTGCTGGATCGACTACAAAGTCGCCATTTGAATCTGTTGTAATTGTGCCGTCTGCTAATATGTTTAGGTCACCTATTGCAACTGCTCCACCAAGTGTAAGTGCACCTGTTGTTGTCAATGCCGCAACTGTCGTAGTTCCTGTGACATTTAAAGTTCCACCTACTGTGGCATTATTTGTGATTGCAGTGTTTCCTGTTGCAGTTATAGTTGCAAGTCCTGAAGATGAAATTGTCAAGTTTGTTCCATCACCTTCGATCTTCTCACCATCATCACCAAATACCATTCCTACGTTGTTAGGCAAGTTTACATCTGCTGTTGCTGTTAAATTAATATCTGCACCTGATGTCACTGTAAGGTCTGTGCTGTCACCTTCGATTTTCTCGCCAGTTCCAAATGTGATACCCACGTTGGCAGGAATCACAACATCTGTTGTGGCTGTCAACTCAATGGCATCACTTGATGATATTGTTAATTTTGTACCGTTACCTTCAATTTTTTCTCCGTCATCACCAAATGTCATTCCGATGTTCGCTGGCAGGTTAACATCTGCACCTGCTGTAAGGTTGATGTCACCAGTTCCTGTTGGATCTATTGTGATGTCTGCGTTTGAACCATTTGACACAATGTCGTTGGTTGTTACACTTGTTGCCGTGACGCTGTTGTTTACTACAACTGCACCTGTCAATGTAGTTGCACCTGTAACTGCTAAAGTCGAGCTTAATGTTGCGGCCCCTGTAACAGCCAAGGTTGAACTAGCCGAAACTGCTCCTGTCAATGTACTTGCACCACTTATTGACGCTGTACCATCAACCACTAGTCCTTCGTTAATGTTAATCGTGCTAGAGTCATCAGAGCTGATTGTTGTTCCAGCTATTCTTATCGCTGAAGCTACCACTCCACCTGTGCCATTTGGTAATAATACAATGTCTTCGTTTGATCTTGCTGATGTAATTCTTCTTCCGTTTACATCCAGATCTCCACCTAGTTGCGGAGTTGAATCCTCAACCAAGTCATTGGCTTCTGCTGTTGAGCCATATAATTCTGTAAAGTTGTCGTTTATCTTGTCAAATGCCGTTCTTAACGGATCACCTGTTCCGTCGTTTGCACTTGATCCTATGTTAATAGTTTGTTGCGCCATGTTTAAATCCCCTTTTTGCTATGATTATTTATTATTGATTTTATAAACCGAACGTAAAATTATACGTCCATGGATATTCTTTGGAATTTGAATACTGTGCTGTCGCTTGACGTGTTTGTTACCAATACTCTAACGTTTCCACCACTAACATCTGCTGTGAATGTGGTCAATGGTCCTGTGTGATCTGTTGTGGATCCAAACACACTGATGTAAGCATCTGATCCATCGTGTGTTACATTTGCTTCTACTACCTCGAATCTGCTATTAGTTGCATCTGTTATGGATATAAAGTACTTGGCACTCCTGACAGTGTCAGTAGCGAATGTGTTCATGACAGTGGTAGTTGAAGTGGCCACTGTTGTTGTGCCATCCACTAGATCCGAATTGTTTAATGTGGCACCAGCAGTAGCAAATGACAATGTACCAGAGCCGTCTGTCTTAAGGAATTGGTTAGTACTTCCATCTGATGTTGGGAAACTAAGGCCACTTATTTTTACAGTTCCAGAACTGTTTGCTGATAGTTCAAGATTGGCATTTGAAGAATTAGTCTTTATGGTGTTGTCATCGATAGTTATACCTTCTAGTGTAAGTGCTCTAGTTACGGTAAGTGTAGTAAAAGTCGCCGCCGCTGGCGTTGATGCACCGATGGTTGTCCCATCAATGGCACCACTGTTGATGTCCGCTTTGCCAATCACCACTGATCCTGTTCCTGATGGTGATAAAACCAAGTTGGAGTTGGAAGCTGTTGCTTGTATCTCGTTGTCAGTTATGTTGATGTTGTCATCTATCGTAAGGCTTCCCACGATCACTGATCCTGTGCCACCTGGGGTCAAACGAATGTCCGCATTCGAACTGGAAGAGATAGTGTTATCATTGAAGTTCAAGTTGTCCACCGTGACTCCACCACCACCAAATGTAACTGCACCGGTGACTGTTAATGCGCCTAGTGTGGACAATCCGTCTACTTGTAGTGTTCCTGTTGTACTTAAATTTTCATTTCCAAAACTGATAGCACCTGATGAATCGGTGATTGAGCCGTTTGCGAGTGTAAGATTACCTATTGTGGAACCTGAGCCCGCGGTCATTGTTCCAGTGGTCGAGAGGTTCTCATTGCCGAAACTTATGGCACCAGACGAGTCAGTGATTGATCCATCAGCAAGAGTTAGATTTCCAACCGTTGATCCAGATCCTGCTGTGATCGCTCCTGAAAATGAAAGTGTTCCAGACACTGACAAATCACCATCAACAACCAAACCGTCATTAATATTGATCGCTGTGGAGTCATCCGAACTTAATGTTGTGCCTGAAATTTTGATTGCACCGAAAACCACTGATCCTGTGCCTGCAGGCACCAGGTTGATGTTTTCATTAGACCTTGTACCGATTATTTCATTGCCACTAATGCTGATTGCGGGAAAATTCACAGCGCCTGAGCCAGCTGGTTTGAATATTAAATCATCATTGGTCCTGGTTGCCCTGATCTCATTTCCTGTAACCTGTATGCTTGTAAGGTCAAATCCTGCTGATGCGTAAATCTCGGTGAAGTTGGTGTTCACCTTGATCATCGCGTCCCGTAACGTATCTCCCGTTCCGTCGTTTGCGTTTTGTCCTACATTTAAAATTAATTGTGCCATATTCTATAATTCTATCAATCTTCTAACCACGGTTATTTCATGCGTGTTACTAGTATTTATTTGTCCTCTGAGCCTGACATTGTCACCACTTATGTCTGCAGTGATTGTTGCCAGATCAGAGCCAGTGCTACTTGTCCTTCCAGACACAGATATGTATGGATCTGTTCCGTCGTGTGTTAACCTCACATCAAGGGTCTCATAGTTCCCCAACGTGCCTCCGTTTGAGTCAGATATTGACATGTTGTAAAAAGCACCCCTGTGGGTAGTCTTGTCGAATGTGTCTAGTGTGGCGATGTTTGATGGGTTTCCAGCCGCCCTATCCAGGTGGACCTGCCATGCGACTATTGTTCCTGATGCTCTCGAATCTGCCAGCGTTGCTCTGACAGATGCATTGGATCCGTCAACCACTGTTTCCCAGTTGACTAGATTTGCTGTTGCTGAATCAGTGTTGATGCCAAACCTATGGTTATACGCATCCGTGCCGTCTGTGACCACCATGACTTCGTCTATGGCCGACTTGTCGTCGGTCTGGTGAGTCACTGCCACGTACAAGGCACCCTGTGTGCTTCCATGTGCGAATGAGTCAATCTCTGTGTAGGCCGTTCCGGATGGTTTAGCCAATGTTATCCTGTAGGCGTTTACCGTTGTGGACCCACCAGATGTTGACGATGCCTGTAATGTTGTTGTTGTGCTTGAATGAGATGCAGATAGTTCCAACTGTGCTGTGCCTTTACTACTGACCTGTGGCCCTTCTGACACACTTGCTTCTGTGCCGTCACTGATCACAGAGGCCTCCATGATACTTTTGCCGTCACTGGCCGAACCAATTATGATATAGTGTGCGCCTGCATCTGTGTTGGTGCTGAAGGTGTCTATTGTCGTGGCTGTACTTGAAACGGTCACAGCCGAAATCACTTTGACATCAGCACGTGGAGTTGCCGCGGATTGATCATCTGCCAGTCGTATTCTATAAAATCTTATTGTGGTGTCTGCAACAAGTCCAGTGGCTGTGATGACCACGTTACTACCTGATATGCCTGCCGTGAGAGTGAATAGCTTTTCTTTAGTGAAATGATCATTATAAACTGTAATAAAGGCGTCTGAACCATCATGAACCACCAATGCCTCTGCGTTCTGTGTTGCTGAGTTTGATGAACTAGTTGCACTAATGTAATATTTTGCTCCCCTATAATCTGCGTGTGCAAAACTGTCAAGTGTTTGTGTTTGTTCAGCCGGCGCCTTTAATCTAATTGCGTAGGCACTAACTGCCGTTGATCCACCAGAAGTGGAACTTGCTTTGACACTCACCGTGCCTCCTGAAATTGTAGCAGAAAGTTCCAACATGTCTGTGCCTTTTGTGCTGACATTGGGACCTTGGGATACAAAGACTTCTGTGCCATCTGTCACGACAGAAGCTTCACAAAGAAATTTCTCATCTGCACCGTTCTGTCCACAAACAACATAGTGTACAGCATCTGTGTCACTGGATTGGAAAGTGTCAAACGTTGTTGCTGTGCTCGACGTTGTAACATTTCCTATCACTTTCCTTGTGCTGTCGGTTGTTGCTTCGTCTGCTTCTGTGTCAGCGAATGCCACTATCCTGTTGACTACGACTTTGGTGCTACCACCTGCTGTTGCCGAACCTCTCAACCTGACACTGGTACCGTTTATGTCTGCGGTCAATGTAATAAGGCTGTTGTTGCCTGAGAAGACTTCATTGTACGACGTGATGTATGCGTTGGTGTTGTCATGTGTGACCAGTGCTTCTATGTTGCTGGTTTCACCTGTTGATTGATTCTTAACATTTATAAAATACTTTGCCGCGGCGTGTGGACCTTTTGTGAACGCATTTAAGGTAGTCACAGTGCTGTCTATGATTGACACATGAGTGATATCATGCACTAGTCCTAGTTCCCCCACATATCCTGTGGAGTCACTGTCACCAATACCTATCCTGTAGTATGCCAGCGAGTTGGATGCTGTGACTGATGATCCGTCACCATCTGTCAGCCTCAATCTAACTTTTGATGAGCTGTCACCTGATGTCACCACATCAGCGTCGTAGGTTGGGTGTGTGTCGCCAACATCTGTTCTCACAACTGCTGATGACGTAAGAAATGCATCATTGAAATTATGTAGCACTGAAATCTTTTGTGTCTCGAAACTGCCATTGGCAATGTCACGTGTTAAAACATGAAACATGGCACCATTGAATTCACTGGCAGTGAATTCTGCACCAGTTCTCTCTGCCGCTAGTATTCCCCGTGTTGTACCTTCAGCGACAACATGATCAATCTTGGTCTCGCTGTTGCCAGCAACCACTATGCCGTCTTCCGTCGCCACGCCCCCAGTGGTTGAGTCAGTTGTGTTGTCACCGATTCCAATCCTGTATGCGTTGGCAAAATTTGTTACAGTAGTGGAACCATCATCAACTCCTGTCAGTTTCAATTGTATGTTACCATCGTCAACCGCAACCTCAGCAGTCACGGGATCGAATTCCTCGTTCCTTACAACACCACTGTCCGATATAAATGCTTCGATACTACTGTCATCACTTGCCCCATGATTCACTGAGTATTTGTGTAATGCCAATCGATTGCCGTTCATGTCCTTGACCAATGTGTGATACCACACACTGTTGTAGGTTGATGAAG
>LULP01001872.1_pt1 | contig 11913 bp, 12 predicted proteins | sample 728111 | NCBI WGS metagenome assembly LULP01 (sample SAMN03860286, study PRJNA289734) | marine metagenome | biome: seawater column; feature: ocean; material: water; isolation source: Red Sea water column Station 149 - depth 25m | place: Saudi Arabia: Red Sea | collected 2011-10-15 | depth 25 m
AGCCCGCTCCAGCCCCCAAGGCACCCGAGCCCGCTCCAGCCCCCAAGGCACCCGAGTATGCCCCTTCCGAAATCCAAACCCACACAGGAAGAGTTCTTGCCAGTCCTGCGGTCAGAAAAAGGGCGCGCGAGAATGATGTAGACCTATCCAACGTGAGAGGTTCGGGACCGGCGGGCAGAATCAGGCATGCAGATCTTGACGCATTTATCGCCGCTGGGGGGGCAGTCTCTGGTGCACCGCCTATGGCATATTCCCTGAAGAGGACAGAAGTGACGCCAGTGAAAGTTGTGGGTCTACGAAGAAAGATCTCTGAGCAGATGAGCCTTTCAAAGAGCAGGATCCCTCATTTCTCATATTTCGAGGAAGTGGATATCACAGAATTGGAGAATCTGAGACAGATTCTAAATTCCACAAGGGACGAAACCCAGCCTAAGTTGACCTACCTGCCTTTCATAATGATAGCATTGGCGAAAATAATGCCCGATCACCCAGAGTGCAATGCTCACTTCGATGATGAGGCCGGAGTGGTAAACAGGAATGCCGCAGTTAATTTGGGAATAGCCACCCAAACGGATAGAGGCCTGTATGTCCCCGTGGTTAAGCACGTCGAGTCCATGGATATATGGAAGACCGCTTATGAAATGCAGAGGGTCTCTGGCTCTGCAAGAGATGGAAGTGCGAGCTTGGACGAATTAACAGGATCCACATTTACAATTACAAGTCTTGGTAGAGAAGGGGGATTGGGGGCCACCCCCATCATCAACCATCCGGAAGTTGCAATCCTTGGAGTGCACAAGGCCAGAGAGATGCCGGTGGCCCGTGATGGTGCAGTAGTGATTCGCCGAATAATGAACCTATCAAGCGCATTTGACCATAGAGTAGTTGATGGTGCGGATGGTGCGTCACTTATTCAGCACCTAAAGAGAATGCTGGAGAATCCGGCGCTAATATTCATGTGAGGTTCTTATGGTCGAATCAAGAAAATGCCAGGTCTTGGTGGTAGGCGCCGGTCCGGGAGGATATGTGGCTGGGATTAGGGCTGCCCAGTTGGGCCTTGATACCGTGATAATTGAAGGCGACAAGGCAGGTGGTACATGCCTTATTCGTGGTTGTATCCCAAGTAAGGCAATCATTCATGCTGCTGAGAGGTTCGAGAACCTTCGGCTTCATTCAGAAGGGGGGCACATGGGACTTTCTGTTTCAGGTGAGCCCGAAGTTGATATGATGGCCCTGGTATCGTGGAAGGACTCCATTGTAGATAGACTGAACAAAGGAGTTGAAGGACTCCTAAAGGCGGCAGGTGCGGAGTTAGTTCAAGGCTGGGCAAAGTTCGATGGCCCAAAGACCTGTACCGTAGAAAATAATGGTGAGACAATACTACCGTTCATGCCATGTGATGAGGAATTTATTCTGTCTTCTACCGGGGCTCTAGATATGGATTCTCTACCTAGTAGCATTGCAATAATTGGAGGAGGTTACATAGGTCTAGAATTGGGTTGCGCCCTTTCAAAACTCGGTACCGAAGTAACAGTTATCGAAGGCATGGAAAATATTCTTGCAGTAATGGACAAGGAAATAGTCAGGCCATTGGATCTATGGCTTAAGAAAAATAACGTCACGGTTCATACCGAATCTTTAGCCAGGGGTGCCGAGATCAAAGGAAAAGGGGCATCCAGGAAGGTTGAGATAACATTCGAGAAACATGGCTCTGAACAGACCTTGAAAGTGGACAAGGTACTAGTGACAGTTGGAAGGAAACCCAACACGAAGGGTTGGGGTCTGGAGAACATCGGTGCCAGGATGGACGGTTCAGGTACGTTCATCAGAACTGATAGACAATGCAGAACATCGGTACCAGGAGTGTACGCGATTGGGGACGTATCTGGAGATCCCATGCTCGCTCACAAGGCCAGTGCTGAGGGGGAGATGGTCGCAGAGATTATTGCTGGACACAAGAGGGAGTTCGACAAGGTTGCAATTCCTGAGATAGTTTTCACAGAACCTGAGATTGTTTAAGTAGGGCTGACTCCAGAAGAAGCCAGAGAGAGGGGAGAGGAAATCATAGTTGGAAAATTCCCTCTTGCTGCTAATGGGAGAGCATTGAGTCTTGAAGCGGAAAAGACGGGGGGATTCATCAGAGTGACTGCTAGGGAGTCCGACCATGTCATCCTAGGAGTCGGGCGCATTACTGGAGGACGTGGCTGGGACGGTCCATGCCCATCCCACCATGTCGGAGGCATTCCATGAGAGCGTTCTCAAGACATTAGGCCATGCTATCCACATAAGTTGAGGTTTCTGATGGAGAGAGTCGCCGTACTTAGGTGTGGAGTCGTGGAATACCACGTAATTTTTGAGTTGATGAAGGACCTCCAAAAAAAGAGGATTGCAGGGGAAATAGAAGACACGCTGATCTTTGTTCAGCATCCAGAAGTGGTTACTATCGGCCCAAAGGCTGTTAGAGAAGAGATCTCGATTGAAGGCTATCCGACTACTGAGACCGATAGGGGAGGAGGAGTGACTTGGCACGGACCGGGGCAATTAGTCGTTTATCCGATCATAAAGTGGAGAGTCCAAGAGCAGAGCGTTAGAGGAGTGATAGGAAGCCTAGAGGATTGGGCGATAGAGGCGCTAAAGGGGTGTGGGATAACTTCCTACAAAGACCCAGAGATGCAGGGAGCCTGGGTTGACGGGCACAAGGTTTGCTCGATCGGGCTGTCTTTCCTCCACTGGGTTAGCAGGCATGGAATGTCGATAAACATCGATACCCCGGGAAATCGAGTTGAAGGGATAGAATGCTGTGGGATTCCAGCAGGAAAGCACACTAGTCTGTCAAAGTTAGGATACGACGTAGACATAAACAGGATTGAGAGGTGTCTTATCGAGACCTGTGAAGAGGTTCTCGGCAGGACTCCCATGGAACCTGTTGAGTGGTCTCCGGAGATGGTAGTGTGACCAGACCCAGAAGGGGCGATTTGGCACGTACATCGGGATATCCGCACAACTGTACAATCACGTCGAAGAGTACGAGTTCCTAGCGGAATGTCTGAGTAGGTCTCTATGATTATTGAAAGCAAACCATTGAATGGAGGGTGGCATACCCGGGTGCATGCCTGAGGCAGTCGTGGCACTTACCGGAGCGTCCGGAGCGAAGTATTGCGTGAGACTCATAGAAGCGTTAGTTGAACACAAGTGGTCCGTGAGGCTAATCGTGACCGGCACTGGAGCAATTAACCTCGATCTGGAGTGCTCTATGACTCCTAGTGAGTTGGCATCTATGAACGGAGTCATATTAGAGGACAACGGCAATCTAGCCGCAAAATCCGCTTCTGGTTCCGCTAGATTCGATGCCTATGTCGTCTGCCCTGCAAGTGGAACCACAATAGGTAAAATCGCGGCCGGGATTAGTGATAACCTTGCAACAAGAAGTGCACTGGTGGCTATGAAGGAGAGGAGGAAATTGATAATTGTCCCAAGAGAAGCGCCATACTCAACCCCTCATCTCAAGGCGATGTTCAATCTGTCTGAATGGGGGGCCGTAATATTGCCTGCAAGCCCTGGATTCTACAACTCTCCCGAAAGCATCGATGATCTAGTTGACTTCGTTGTGGCTAGGATTCTAGACCAATTGGATATTGATCACTCCATCGGTAGAAGGTGGTCGGGTGAAGAGGTCCCATTGGAAGACTGACTCCTGCCATGTGCTATACTGGAATGGGTTCAATAGTGTTGGAAAGTACAGCCCAGCAGATATCATGAACGAATGGCTGCGAGGTATCAAGAGGCCATCAACGACAGTCCTGGTTGCTGGAATGCTAGTCCTTGGGACCACAGGAGGCGGGCTATTGTATGGAGGAGAGATTTCGAAATGGTTTGGCGGGGACACTGAATACGAACTTATCGACTTTGACTCGAACCAGACCAGAGCATATGCCCAGGGCCTTGTGAATCTAGGAGATCCAGTCTGGGGAGGGAGGCTTTCAGGTACTGTCGAAGAGGAGAACGCAGCTCAATCTATCAAGACCAACTTCTCAAACAGCGGGCTTCCTTCCACACTCGAGGAGTTTGAGGTCCCGTTGTACTACATGGGAAATTCATTCGAACTAATGATTTGTAACTCTGGCACCCTTGGAGGGGTTTTCGGAGGACCAACTCCCTGTACGCTTGCAGATATTAATCGAGAAGAGACGAATTTCCAGCATACCGTGGACTTCGTTGTACAGGGGTACAGCGGAAGCGTAGATATTCCTGCCAGCAGTAATGTTGAGGTCGTAGATCTGGGAATGGGGAATGAAACTGAGGACTGGGACGTTGCAAGCAATGGGGTGGGCTTAGTATGGCTTCGTGATGGGGAGGACGGGCAGGCTGGAACGGAAAGCAACACAGTCTTGATGAAGAGGGCTCAGGAAAACGGCCTCAGAGGATTGATCACTGTGAATTCTAGGCAGAACTGCGACGATTTGGTTGCCGGAGATTGCATCCCCTACTCGAAATCTCTTGATATTACTCAGTTCGAGGAGAGGCCTTATGATATTGGCTTCGTGATGGTATCTAGAAGCGTCGGGGAGAAGATTTCAGAGCAGGTTGTAAATTCTGGCGGTATGCTTGGATTCCAAGTCGATGTGGACAACCAGAACAATGGGAACATACACGTTCCCTGCGGAATCCTAGAAGGGGAGACTGACCAATTGATTGTAATCGGCGCTCATCACGATACGGTGTATAATGGCCACGGAGCAGTGGACAACACCGCGGGAACAGCGACTGTGATGGAAATAGCCAGGCAATTCGGAATTCTTCATTCTGAACTCGGTGATCCGAAGATGACGGTATACTTCTGCACTTGGGGTGGCGAAGAGGAAGGCCTGTGGGGTTCTAAGGAGTGGGTGGACAAGCATAGGGATGACCTCGCTGAAAACCTCAGATTGTACATCAATCTCGACATGAACCACGTTGATGCAGAGAGGAACTCAGGGGTTGTCTTACAGGGCAATAGCAAGACTGACGTTCGTCATATCAGAGGCCTAGTGGAAGAGTTCTCATCTTCTCACCCAGACCTTTACGAAAAATATAGCATTACGGTGAGAGAACTAGAATCGGAGCAGATGCCTTACAATTCAGATCATGCCCCATTCGTTTACGAAGTGCATCAAGAGGAAGGCGAGTTTGGGAATGCGATGCTCTGCTATGGTTCTGGGTCGTTGGAATACCACACCTACTTGGACAACATGGACAGATTCAACGAAGAGAGCTTGGCTGTGTCTGGGATTATCTATGGGTCACTAGTTAGGCACCTAGCGTGGAGCTAAGCGGAACAGAAAGAGACAATCTCTTCGTAATCAGGCTCAACTCCTGGGTTTTCGGCTACCCACCGATATTGGACGGTTCCCTCACCATCAATAATTATGACCACTCGATTAGCGCTGACGTAGCCCTCAATGCCTCCTAACCCGACGAATTTCGCATCATATTCCTCCACGACTGCTCTATCCAAATCCGATAGAAGTTCGAATTCCAGATTGTATCTTCTGGAGAACTCCGCATTAGCCCATGGAGAGTCGACACTTATCCCCAATACAGTCGCATTGCAATCGTTTAGTTTGGCGAGATTTTCTTGAAATGAGCACATCTCTTGGTCACAAACGCCGGTAAAGGCTCCCGGATAAAATGCCAAAATCACGGTCTTTCCATGATGTTCAGACAGACTTACTGCTTCCTTAGAGGTATTCTTCAGTGTGAAATCGGGCGCCGTATCGCCTACTTTTACCATATTGGGGCCACGGGGTCTGTAATTTGAAGATGCCTGGATTCACATTCTCTCTGGAACATTGATCCCCATCATTTCCAAGCCCAGTTTCAGTTCTCTAGAGGTGACCTCACACAGAGCAGATGCTTGCAGAGCTTATGGGGGCTGAAAGTTGAAACTGAGTCATCTAAAATCGAAGGGAATTCCACTAGTCTTCTAGAAAGTAAAATCTCTTCACTCCTAAGGGTGCTAATATCGCTTTCCATCAGAGATTCGAAGTTCGTTGTGAGAGATTCCCTATCGCCCCCCCACTTTCTGAAGATACTGGATATTCTGGCGTATGCGTATTGAAGATATGGAGCAGTATTTCCCTCAAATGATAGCATCTTCTCCCAATCAAAAACGTAATCCTTGGTCCTCTCGGTTGACAGGTCGGCGTACTTCACAGCGCCGATTCCCACCGCTCGAGCGACTTCTTCCCTTTCCTTGCCTGCTAAATCTGGATTTTTGTCATCTATAGACCGCTCAGCACGCCTTATTGCTTCTTTAAGGAGGTCGTGTAGCTTTATCACCTCGCCCTCTCTGCTCTTCAAAACCTTGCCGTCAGTATCCAAAACAGATCCGAAGTTTACGTGTATTGCTTGGTGATTATGACTCATGAAACCAGCCTTCATTGCTACTTGGAATACCATCTCAAAATGCTGTTTCTGAGGAGTCCCGACAACATACAGGAATCCATCACAGGCTAGTCTCTCAACTCTGTCTATTATGCATGCTAGATCTGTAGTACTGTAGTTGTAACCACCATCTGCCTTCCTAATTATCATTGGAAGGGGTTCTCCGTCCCGATTAACCCAACCTCCTGGGAAAACGACATCGGCGCCATCGCTCTCCTCGAGGTCACCAGATTCTCTGAGTCTTTCAACGACCTCCGGTAGCAGCTCTTGATAGCTGGACTCGCCTCTGATATCGTCGTCGGTGAGCATGACTCCGAGCATTGAGTAAACTTCGTTGAAGTACCTCATTGACTCATCCACTAGAATGCGCCACAAACGTAGCGTCTCTGCATCCCCTCCCTGTAGGAGTACTACGCGGCTCCTGGAACGATTAGCGAATTCTTCATCCGAGACGAACTTTGATCTGGCCTGCTTGTAGAATGAATCTAGGTCTCCTACTCCTAATTCGTTTGCAGCGCGGTCTTCCCCTAGATCTAGGAGATGCTCGATCAACATGCCGAATGGAGTACCCCAGTCACCAACGTGATTCTCTCTAATTACAGTGTGCCCCTTGAATTCCAGCATCCTTACAATCGTGTCTCCGATAACAGTTGACCTAAGGTGTCCAACATGCATCTCTTTGGCGACATTCGGAGCGGAGTAGTCCACGGCGAAGGTTTTCTTTTGATCGAGGCTAACTCCAAGCCTAGTATCCCTAAGAAGTATCGATATTCGCTTCGATAGCCATTCTGGCTTGGCTGTAATATTGACAAATCCGCTCATAGATGAAACTATGGCGAATGATTGCAAGTCGGACGCTATGAGTTCGGAAATCTGTTCAGCGATTTCCTGAGGTGCCTTTTTCAGAATTCCAGCCAGAGAGTGGCAAGGAAGAGCCACATCCCCATGATCCTCCACAGTCGCCTTTCCTAGTAGGGGCAGCCATGTTGATTCTGGGACATCTAGTGAATCCATGGCCTTGGAAAATGTGGGTTTTAGTTGATTAATCAATTCCTTAATCCTGACCACCTCAAGAAATAGCGTATCTCAGAAGAGCCGCTATGCCTCCGAATGCAGTATTCAGAGTGGCCCCCTCTTCGGTATCCAGAGAAATTATTCGCACCTTCGCCGAGGTGTGACCGGCCAAAACAGTAAGTTCATCTATCAATTCCATCGAATCTTCCTCGTCTTCGAAGGCTTTGTCCGATCCACATTCCGGACAATTAGGTGGTGCGGAGGATTTGTCATGTGATGTTTTCCAAGTATTCTTGCACTCTTTACAAATCCATTTTACCCTTCTCTTTGTAACTGCCTCTGATATCAAAAGAGTGTCTACTGCTCCTTGGTCTAGTGCTGATCGGATCATCACTTCCCCATATGTCGCCTTGGGATTTGCCTGCATCACCTCTTGCAGGAACCTATCGACTATGGTTCTCTCAACATCTAACTCTATCTGATCCATTGTAGAGCCGGCGCGTTGGACCAATTCCCTCAATCCGCTTTCATTGGAGTAACCTACGTCGAAGAAGGGCTCTGCAATGAGTTTCTTTATTTCGTGGTGGAAATAGTCATTCTTCACAACGAAGTCCTTTGTTGCTCCCGGACCACCTATGATTATTCCCTTCAAGTCATTTACCATGGGAAGCCAGTAATTGCATGCTCTCTCTGTGGCTTTCTTGAAGAAATTATGAGCGGCTTCCTCGATAAGGCGCTCGAATCTCTGGGCAGACTGACCCCCTCTCCCATGTTTTGAGGGGACCAGGGACGTGATGTGCTCCTGGAAATGCAGCCTTTTCCCGGATGCCAACCCATAGGCGGCCTCGGACCTGTCAATTACGAATAACCCGTAGGAAGTTCGATCGATTAGCATCTCTTCTAATTGGCTGATCTCGAAGGTTGAGTCGCATCTGTATCTGAATGACGAAAATGGCTCAGGCGGATTGTCGATTACTGTTGATGTCAATTTAGTCTTGTTATTTCCCACAATGACGTGTCCAACGAAAATTGCAATCCCCCCTTCTCCCGGTGTTTTGTACCTGTTGAGTGAGGAAATGGCTGACTCCAAGGCGTCCGTAACATGTTTCTTAGTTGATTTTGACTTGATATTAGCAGCCTGGCCCATCTCGTTTCCTAGTTGATGCCGAACATCGCTAATCATCTTCTCAGGAGGGATGACTACCGTGACTAGTTCGGTCCCCATGCCTTTCATCTCGGACAGTTCCTTGAGGCTCTTCTTTAGCCTTAGTCGGCGCTGCTGTAGTTCCAGATCCTCGGACATGCTCCTCCTCCGTGTTCAGCCACGATGGGCGGCATTTCAACCCTTCAGCGCTACAAGAGCATACGTATTGAAAGGCAAGGTGCCAACCTATGGACGATGGCGACGGTTGTTGTTGCTCTTGGCGGGAGTCTTTTGAGACCGGAAGTGGATGAGCGTCACAAATGGCCAGATCGGTAATCCAGGACTTGTCTCATCTTGATAGAATAGGAATTGCGGCTACCAGGCTGAATGCAACAATAGTCAGAGAGGCTATTTCAGAAGGAGGGGTCGAAGTTTCAGAGAATATTCCGAAAAGCATCGATGAGGCAGTTGATGAATTGTCAGATTTTCCAGTAGTGGTGATGGGAGGGACGGTGCCAGGCCATACCACTGATGCAGTAGCAATCAGATTGGCAATAGAATTTCAAGCCGACAAGTGCATAATTGCGACGAATGTTGCGAAGGTTCACTCCGAAGACCCAAGAGAGAATCCGGATGCAGAATCGTTTGACAAATTAACCCTGGATCAATTACAAGAAATCGTAGGTCCGCCTGATCATGCAGATGCAGGTTCCTCGAAGGTTGTCGACCCCGTTGGAGTTGGAGAGGCTAGAGAAAATGGACTGCCCCTCGATGTCCTCGATGGAAGGGAACCTCGTAGAATATCCTCCTCGATAAATGGGGGAGATTTCGAAGGAACGATGGTGACTCCATAATGGCCAGTAGAAAGGATACGATACTGAAAGCCGCAAAGAGGACGGCAAAACAGGCCCATTCTGCTGCGACCCAGAGGAAGAAACGGCCATCATCCAGAGTCACCGTGGATCCACATAGACACTGCTCGGTTTGCTGGAAACCAATTTCTTTGGAAAGCGACCCTCCGATATGTGGGGATGATGGCTGCGTTAGGATGTATGAAAGGAGGGAAAAGTCGAGGAAGCGTTTCTCTTTCATCATGTATCTCGGTATTGCTCTTTTTGTAGGAATGCTGGTAGTTCAGGTATACATGGGGGCATCAGGTTGAAGATTGGAGACTTAGGAGTGTAATTGCCATGATGGTCAGAATCCTCTCTCTGCTACCAATGTTGTTTGGATTATTGTGCGCCTTGATTGTGGTTCTGAGTTTGTTTGGATACCAAGCTCCGACTACAAGTAGCGAGGTACCAATTGTTCCTTGTTCCGACGGAGATGAGGGGTGCAATGTGGCGATGAATCTTGAGGATATGGAAGTTCCAACAGCATTCGCCCTACTTGATATTACGTTGGAGATAGAATGGGAAGAGCCTGAAAGAGGTTGGTTGAGAAGCATCTGCAGCCGAAGAGTGTCCTCCGGATTCCTCCACACGACTTACCACCTGTACGGAGGAGGAGATAACGAAGTATCTCATAGTAGGAGGGCCGGATAATGGTGGTTTGATGACATTCAGGTTGGAACCCGGGGAATACAGATTCGTAACGGGAGGATACGAGGGCTCTGGACTCTCCATGCAGGATGTAGACATGGACGCGAGTATCCACTTGGACAATTACGTAGAGATCGTTCTTGCTGCGGCCTCTGCCCTTCTATTGTTGGGGGCTGGAGAGATGGCTTTTCCCGTTCGAACCCTACTCAATCGCTTTAGTCGCGAAGTGTAAGCCATACTCAGTATCGTTGAATAACCCCTTCTGATTGGGAGAAGTGTGCGAGTGACGAAGTGCCCAAATTGCGGTTCGGAGGTGGACGTTTCCGGGATATCCGCCTCATACGGAGGTCACGACTTCTATTGCGTAATCTGTGGCCACTCATGGCACGTCTAAATCGAAGTCCTCTCTTGCTTCATCCTCTCTAGGCCAGTTCTCGGGAAGTTTCAGTGGGTCTTCCACTCTGTCCGCATCTATAATCTCAATCAGATTAGAACGAAGCTCCTCCAGCCCATGCCCGGTTACTGAACTAATCCCATGGTTATCTGCAGAGTTTTCTTCTTTGGTTATATCGACCTTGGATGAAACGAGAAGGACTTGCCTATCGGAGAGAAGACCTCTCACCTCCCTCAGGAGTCTTTCCTGCTCATAAATAGGGGTTGTAGACTCGGAGGACCTGTCTATCAAGAAGAGGAGTACATCTCCTAGGTGCTCTAGAGCGGCAATAGCCTGCATCTCAATTTGGTTCCTCTCATCCATTGGCCGGTCTAGAAGTCCCGGTGTATCCACCATCTGGTATACCCTCCTACGATGCGTGAAGTGACCAACGTGCAATTGCTTGGTGGTGAATGGGTAAGAAGCAACTTGTGGCTCTCCGCTAGACAGTGCCCCGATCAGAGCAGATTTTCCAACATTGGGAGAGCCAGCTACCACGATACAGGGTTCGCTTGGATCGATTGAGGGCAGTTTTCTCAGGATATTCCTGGCATCTCCTAGCCAAATTATCTGAGGCGAAATCTGATCAATTACCGAGGAAAGCCTCCCGTATGCGTGTCTCCTTGCCTTGTGAAAACCATCAATGTCCCTCAATCTCAGGATCTTTGCCTGAGCCTCTCCAGAAATTCTCTGAGACCGCTCTGCGGCCCATTGTAGGGAAGCCAGATTTCTCTTGTAGTCATCACATCCAACTGCTGCGTCTACAAGAGATCGGTCGAATTCTGTCAGTGCATTCAGGCTAGGCCACCTATCAACGTATGAGTTCAGAGTCTTGGTCGCTACGTCGCATGCAGACTGGACCATTCGGTTCATCTGCTTCCTAACTCTGTGATATTTGTCTGGATCCTCGACCAAATCCGCCTGACTACTCGCCCTTCCGAATGCCTTGTCAAGAATTTCTTGAGGATAGAGTACGGTTGGAATAGACCTCCATTCAACTGATGCCATGGCACTGCCTCCGTCGACTCCGCCACGGTATTGCACTTCAATCATTAGCAAAGTTGGTAATAAAAAACAAAATGTTCTGACCCGCTTGTTTTTCTATGACCTCCGGAACGTAAGCCCATGTCGGACGCAACGGGCGAAGGCGACAACATCCCCCTGCCACAGTGGGCCATGAGTTTCTTCGAGGAATATGGTTCACCGGATCTCGGTGAGTTGGGCGATGTTTTTCATGGGCCTCTTCTAGACAGGAAGTACGGCCTAAGGAAAGATGACCTGGTGGAGATCCTTCTCGATAGTAGGATGCTTCCAGAAGGAAGAGACCCCAGAATAAAGGGGATGATGGTAGGAGGGAGAAG
>LULP01001094.1_pt1 | contig 11850 bp, 7 predicted proteins | sample 728111 | NCBI WGS metagenome assembly LULP01 (sample SAMN03860286, study PRJNA289734) | marine metagenome | biome: seawater column; feature: ocean; material: water; isolation source: Red Sea water column Station 149 - depth 25m | place: Saudi Arabia: Red Sea | collected 2011-10-15 | depth 25 m
GTCTTGGATTGGCAATACGCTGAATAATTTCTGACCGAACGCTATTCATTTGATTTACCATGAAGCTCTTCATCATGTAAAAGATCTGAGCATTTGGATTTATTGTAGCGGCCAGTGGACGGCTACCTTTGCTCATGGGCTGAGATTCGTTGAGTCTTGAAAATAAAACCTGCCTAACTATGGGTGCATTTCTAAATTGCTCTGCATCAGGCTTGCCCGGCTTGAACCTTTTGAGTTCAGCCATGAATTGAATTTGTTCGTTTGGACTCAATCCAAGGTAAGCAAGTTCTGAAACAAATAGCTTTGATTTATTGCTGTTGCGATCTCGATAGTACTCTTTGGTCAGTATTCTGTATCGATTGAAGTTCGCAGTAAGATTAGCGTTCTTCATCCTCATGTCCAACTGCCTGAAGCCGGTAGTCGTTAACAATTTTCTAAGTGCCTTGTTACTAAAATTAGCTGCCTTAGCCAACCTAGATCCGTCTGTCCTTGCAGTCTTGTCCTGAACAAACTCACTAGCAATTTGTTCTACATCTATATCAACCATCTGACCCTTTACATCGGTTCTAAGCACCGCAGCTAAAGTTCCGATTGGATTGTTTCTTACCATGACAAAGCTGGTATCCAGGAGTTGCGATAAGGTTGAGGTGAACTCTACAAGTCCTGATATGTAACCCAGGCTTCTAAGTAATTCTAACGGCGCAGCCTCTTGCTTTCTGACTCTGACTGCCCGTTGAAATATGTCTGGGATGATTCCTTCTGCTTGCTCTTCCGTGATGCGGTTAGCTGCTACAAGTTCTCTTAACAAAACGGACAGGTCACTAGGCACTTCGTTTTTATTTATCTTAATACCCGTGTCCTCATACGTGTAGCGACGACCAACAGCACGCAGTGTCTCAAGCGATGATGTCATGTTATAGATGTATCTTTCTAGAGCTACATCAATGTCATCGTAAGCATCAATAATTTTTGACGGAATTAGATCACCCTCAAGAACTCCAACCGTTCTTTCTTTAGTACTGCTAGGTGTTGCACCCTTGGGCTTTTTAAATCCTTGCTGCCTCAAATAATCGTCGAAGTAAATAGCTTCATAGTAAGCTGTTTCTTGGCTTCCTAATACAGGTATAATCTCCTTGTTAGCTAACTCACGAATAGACTCAGGGATGGGTTTACCTTCTGCCTGTAACCTATCTATTTCAGCACGGGCATCTCGGATCTCTTGGTTCTGGCCCTTAATAATTACATTACCTTCGCTGTCTTTCGTTCCTTTGATATACTCCCGGAAGCCAGTCTTAGCAGACTTGCCATAATAATTTTTTACTTTTTCTAAGTCATTGATAAAGCGAGGCATGTAGTCATACACCTTGCCCATCTCAACACCTGCCTTAGTTCCCTCGTCCAGGATTTCGTCCAAGATAAACCTGGGTCCTAGCTGGAAGTCATTATACATTCCATATTTCTTAAGGAGTGCATCTCTTTCTTTAACAAAATTCTGGCCGCGTTCGCTGACTGATACTTCACTGAACAACAATAATCTTTTTAGTCTTTGGAAGTCCCGCTTGCTTTTCTTTTCAATGCCCCTGTATTTTTCTACGAAGGGCAAGGCGGCTCTCAATCTGTCCAGAGATTTGCTTTCAATGTTGTAGTAGTACTGATTGCTAAAGTTTTTTAAGGCTGGATCAATATCGGCCAGCAAAGCATTCATTGTTTTCGCGTACTTATCAAAAGCCGTGATTTCTATTTTTCGTTCATTGAAGGGTTCGCCTTGAACAGCAAATCCGTAATTAGAATTAGGGAAGACTGGAGCCGACTGAGCCGTAGCTTCTTTGACGATTGTCTGGTTGATAAGCCTAGCACTGGGATCAATCTGCTGTAACAGTTCGGCAGAAGCACGGATAACTCCAGCGGCCTCTGGGTTTGCTTTAACTTCCGTTCCTAAAGTTCTAGCCAAGTAGGACTGCACTGACTTCAAAAGGGACTTGAGTTTTTCAAATGCTGGTCCTTTGCGAATGTAGCTCTCGGTAATATCTCCATACAATGCTTGCTGTATAGCAGCCCGACTGTACTCAGCACCAAACTGTGCGTCAGTCTCTAGACCTGAATAAACCTCTGATATAGCTGTGCGCTGTTCCGGTGTCAGGCTTTGTCCTAAGCTAGACATAAATGACTGAAATGCTTCGCCCTCATTCTTGCCCTTGGCTTTTTGTAAAATAACCTTGGACATTGCTGCGTGAATCATTTCTTCACGCATAGCAGCAGTTACATACTTTTGGTCTTGTCGAGCAAGTGCCGCTGGGTTGTACTCAATAACGCCCTGTGTAGCATTGTATTGAGCTAGAGGAACCGTATAGTTCGGTACAATGTCTGACCCTATCTTTCTCCAGTGCCTTCTAAGTATTCTTTTCCGGCTTCGACGAACTGGTCAACCCTTGATTGGATTGAGGTTCCTCCGAAGACTTCTGGCGCAACCCGCTGCCCAGTTTCTGCAAGTCTTTGTCCGTATTGCTGCCGAAGACGTAAGAGCCTTTCCCGTATATTGCCTGTGCTTCCTGATTGCTCAATCTCTCGTATATAACTTTCGCCATTTTGATTATCCTTCCAATTATTTTCTGTGAATTTAGTAACTGCTGAAAAGTTGCGTATTGTTAATGAATCCGCGCCAGTGTATTGATCCGCAAACTTTTGTAAAGTATTTTCTACGCCCTTTGCCTTTGATTCAGTTAAGCCAAAAACTATTATGCCTTGTTCTCCAGGCATTGCTCTGGTAGAGAAACCTCTCAGTGCCTCAGCTTCTTTGGCTGCTTTTTTGTCGGTTCCTGTTTGTATTTGATTTACAAAATCAACGAAACCAGAAAGTTCATTGTTGCTTAAACCAATTAAAGCAACTGCTCTTTGATTCTTGCCACCCTTACCAATGACGGCTTGCATCGTGCCAGCTTGTTCCGTGACCCAGGCTAAAGAATTAGTAAAAATGTTGGCAGCCTCATCAGAACCCATTACATAAAAGTTTCCTGAGGGAGAAACACTGCCCTCCCAAGAACCAATGCCGAACTCCGAGTCCCTTAGTATGGCTGAGGGAGCCATCTCTTGTTGGACCCTGGGTACTATAAACCCCAGCACATCTTCTGTAATTACAGTTTTTTGTTGATCGTTGAGTTTTTGAAAGTCAGGATAGATCTGTGTGATTTTAGATCCTAAACCATAATCTACTTCAGCAGCTACACGGAAAGTATTTTCAATCAAAGAAGATTCTAGATCTGATTCTTTCAACCCGTACTGCCGTAGTGTCCGCATCCACCCAATCGCTTGTATCTCAGCCGGTATCCAGTCAGTACGACCCTTCCATCCTATGGAGTTCAAGTAATCCGTAAGACGGTTACCCCAGTCCGATATGCCCTCGTATTCGTTCTTAGACGGAGAGCCGTCTAGATCTCTAACGAGTTCAACTTCTTGGCTTCCTACGCGCAGTATAGCCTTTTCTGGTTCGGTCTTAGTTTTACCCTTAACCTTCTTTTCCTTAACTTCTGTGATCTCTACAGAAGCTGGTTGACCATCTACAGTCAGAACTCCATTATCGGCAAATCTTTTTATTCGTGTAAGTGTTGCTTGATCTAACTTTCCGGAGTCACGACCCGTGTGAATATCTGCAACAAAAGGCATACCTCCCTCAGGAGAATCTCCCATGAAGGTACGAGTTCTTTTACCCATACCCGCATCGATAAAGTCACTGAGTTTTGCGTCCAGTCCTTTCTCAGCTATGGTATCAGTAAATATTGCCTCTAGTTTTTCGTCTGCTAGGCCGCCCTTTTTACCGGACTTAATACCAGTAAGGCGATCAATGACTCTAAATGTATTACGGACACCACCAGCAGGTGATTCGTTTTGTTGTGACGCAAGCCATGCGAGCATCATTTTGGGTCCACGCTCAGGACCAAACTCTTTTGTAAATTTACTTTTGAGCGAATCATACCACGCAGCCGCATTGTTTATTTCCTGATCCGTAAACCACGCAGAAGTTTCTTCAGCCCAACCCTCAAAACTCTTGCCGCCTCTCTCTGAATCCTTACCTATATAAATAGGCAAGCCGTTGACTTCTAATCTAAGCGATGGATTCTTACCTTCTCCAGTACCAGGTCTGCGCCTTTTTTTGCTAGCTAAATTTTTTGCGGGATCACCAGATGCTCCTTTAATGAAGTCAATAGTTTGTACAGGCGCAGCCCCGGCTGTTACTTCTGGTTGTTGTAAAGAACCAATAACTTGTTCCTCAGAGAATGGGCGATATGTAATATGAATATCATCTTCAATTGTACTAAGACCGTCTTCTCTTGTTTCTTGGGTAAGCCCTTCAACTTTTTTACCTGTTAGCTGTTCGTATTCTTCTTTTAGTCCAAAAGCATCCTTATGTATGATCCCGTCAAATCCTAATCTCTCTGCCACCCTCTGAGTAACTGGAGCATCAGCAGCAATGAACTGGTCAAAGTAAAGCCCTTCTTGAATTATATTGTCTTCCAAAGAAAGACCAGAATCGTATTCATCTTTAAACTCAAGAAGGTCACTGTATTCATCCCTAGAAAAATCAAAACCCCTGTCTTCTGGAGTCGTAAATGAATCATCTAATCTAAACACAAAAGCATCTTTAGCCTTAGTCCTTCCTCTTCCCCTGTTTACCATGTAGTTGATAAGTTTATCAACCTCTTCTTTGGTAATGCCCTTATCATTGCCATATTCCATGTACGCTAGATAATTTCCTAGCGACATAAGATTATCTTCCGCAGTGAAGTCCAGAGGCTTCTTCATTGAAAGAAATACAGGAGATACAGATGCACCTTCTTTAAAAGACAAACGCAGATTAAACGGTCCACCGCTTATTGTTGAAGAATAAGTAGAGGCAATATCAGGTGAACTTGTAAAAGATGCAATTCGACCTCGACCTTTTGTTTCAAACTCAATGTTCCTAGTTCCCCTAAAGACTCTTAGTGGCTTGCCTTGATCATCAACAACTTTTGTGTCCTTCAATCTACTGGTAAACTCCTTTGGAGTAAGTCCAACAACAGCAGCTTCGGCTGTTACTTCTGGCTGTAGCCCAGCTATTTCAGGCGAAGGCTTAGGCCGTGCAACGATAGTGCCTTCCGTAGCTAACCCAGCTAGACGTTCTCCCGCTATCCTTGTTGCGTCTTCTTGGTTCTCTGCGTCAATCTCTATGCTTACTGGCTGACCTGTGTTTTGGTCCGTGTAACTAACTTCAAAGACTTCTTTTGTAATCCCGTCCGTCTGGACTTCTTTTGTTTCCTTCGGCTTGAATAGATCGCCCTGTGCCGCTTTTTGTATGGTCGCAATACCACCTCTAGTACCGCCACCAACGACACCACCTACGGCGAACTCATTGAATCTTTGACGCAGAACGTCCCATGACATTAGTTCACGGTCATCGTCAAACGTAGCCCTTGCTAGGCTGTCTAGCAGTTGTCCTTGTGCCGCTTCCGTAAATCCCTCAGCAGCAAAACCTTTAGCTATTTCACGACGGATTACAGGACTTTTTAGTTCTCCTGCTGCTACCTTTGTTTTACCTCTAAGAAAGTTTTTGACCCAAGGTATTCTAGCCGCGGGTACGAACTCAAGCGCAGTGCCAAGTGTTGCATACGAAGCAGTAGTTAACGCCACTCCTTCCTTTTCTTCTTCGGTCATGTCCATGTAGGACTTACCCAGTGTAGCCTCAGCATCACTGACAGCTTCACTGACCATCTGTGGTGCAATCGTCCCTACTGCGGTAGCTACACCGCCAACGGGTCCAGCAACGGCTGTGCCTACGACAAGCGAACCAATGTTACTCACCATCTGACCGAATCCCTTGAGGACCTGACCGCCAAAGGTGTTAGCAAACTCAGGATCAATATTAAATCTTTCGTCAGTGCTGTTAGCTAGGTTGCGAAGACGGTGAGCGTTCTCGTTCAGTGTCTGGATAAGTTCGTTCTTACGCTTACGGTGAGCTAGGATTTTGCCTTGCGCCATACGGCTACCACCCTTGCGTTGCTTTACTCTTCGTTGAGACGCGTACTCCTTGACAGCCTCTTCTGATGTGTCGCTCTTATCTCCGAGCAACATAGAATAGGACTGCTGCACACCAGCACCTGCATTGATTGCAGCCTGGACTCCACCGGATATTAGAGTCTTCGCACTATTAGTAAGAAGGTTCTTGCTGTATTCCTTTTCACCTAGTCGAGTTTTGTACTCCGGATACCTGTCAAGAACCAGAGAGACTAACTCGGCATCATCAATATTCTTGTACTGAGGATACTTACTCTTGACCCTTTCGGCAAACTCTAGTTCCGTAATCGCCATAATGACATCATACCTTGTCGGTATAGTTATTAAAAGATCGAGATTGGATCGTCGCTATCTGCGTCTGGTAATGGCTTTGTATTAACTTTTGGAACAGTTCTTCTAGATGCCGCGTAATCCTCAAACCCAGGTATATTTTTTATTTCCTCAGGTACAGGGACTCGCTTTTTGTCAAACGGCATTAAAGTATCCTTATTCGGAATCTCCATAAATGCCTCTCCTGTTTCGTCAAACTTTATGCCCTTGAACTCAGGTCTTTCTAGCATACGGCCAATCGATATTATTTGTGTTGATGTAGCTGGATCATGGTGTTTCTTTTTGCGCGTTGGTAGATAAAAAATCATCAACGCTATCATTAAATAATTTTTCTTCTTTCTTTGCTTTATGCTTTCTAATAGCACTACCAATAGTAGCACCTAGCTGTGCTAAGCTATTCGCCTGTATCTCTGCGGCTCTTGCAAAGCCACTAAAGTCTGCGGTAGCCAGTTCTGGACGTATTGTTGTTCCTGTTTGAAATGCCATACTACTTAATTTTTGTATTCATCCACATGCGGATGATTGATTTTACACGCGGTTTGTTAGAGATGAACTTAGCTATTCTTTCACCGTACTTCAAATACAGATTACGGAGCCAAGAAGGTGCATCGTTCAGCATCCAATCACGGAACTCTAGCCACTTAGGATTCTCAATGCCATAGACTTCACGCGCCACCCAACAGAAAAGGTTGCCAACTGCTTGCGCGTATCCAGCCCGTTTGGTTGCGTCAGCCTCAGCTTGCATACCCTGGAACGTAAGGTCCTGTCCACGCTGTTGTAAGGCTAGATTGATACCTACGTTAGGATCAAATAGCTGTGGTCCCATTTGTGACAATGCACCTTGCTGTGCCTGTCCAAGCACTTGACCACCTAATCCTATGGCGGCAGATGGACGTCCTAAGATAGCACTACCTAAATCACCAGCCATTTGACGTTGCTGTCCAAATGCACCAGCACCTGCCTGACGAGCTTCTGCTCTTAGTCCGGACTTGAACTGCTCACGACCAAGTAACTCAGCGGCAATCGAGGACTCGTCTCCAATGCGACCACGAGCCAATGAACCCGCACGAGCTGCTTGCTCTGCCATACGTCTTCGCTCAGGCGATAGTGGACCTTGTGCTTCTGCAAATAAACCAAGGGCTTGCTGTTGAGCTGCATCAGCTAGGGCTGCGCTACGTGGATCAGCGGCACGAAAAGCCTCTACTGCTCTTGGTGCAAAACCTTCTAACGCCTGAATATCGGCTTCACGTTGTTTTAACAGTTGCGCACGCTGTAAGTCACCTGCACGTTCTGATTGACGTTCTAATAAATCAAACAATCCAGGAGTTGCCTCCCGCATCATAGTAGGAGATAGACCCTCAAGATATGATTTCTGGGCTTCGATCTCTTGCGCAAGATTGTCACGTTCTGGATTAGGTTTTTGTACTGTTCGCTCTTGTCCCCTACCATATGTCTCAGTAACCGAAATAGTTTCTGGGGCAGCAGCTAGCATCGCCTCCAATTCACTAATACGATCCTGAGTTTGAGTGTATCTTGGGTCCGGAACTTCCTCAGCCTTTACTCCTTCTGCAGTTGTTGCAATGTCAGCTAACTCCAAAGCCGTGTATTGCGGACGAAAAATTCTTTCAGCGTCAAGTATTCTTTGCTGTAATCTAGGGTCAGTAACGCCGCTAAAATCAGTAAAGTTTCTACCAAATAAATATTCGCCCATTGACGAAGCTGGGTCAATTTGCTGTGGTGGTGGTGGTGATCCTTTTCCTCCCATAATATTATATGTTTAAAATTCTGTTAAATAATTTAGGTGAGTATTCTATCTTTGTAGGTTTGTGACTTCTGTATCGTATGCTAATTAATTTTTTTTGCATAACTTCTGGGCATACAATAATAAAGTTTCGTGTCATTTTTTTAAAAGTGTCTGTGTTCTCTGCGAATAAAAAAGCTAAGAAGATAGTGTCACCGTTACGATCATCAGCCTCCCAGTTTTTTACAAATGACCAACCATCATCCTCGTTGCAATTATACCACATAAAGACACCTTGTATGTTGCCCTCTTCATCCTGTTCGCACAAGAAGGTGTGCTTAGCTAAATGATAGGCAACGAGTAATCGAATGCAATCCTCTGCCCATCCGGCTAGTACTTTCCCATTTTCATGTTCTACACAAAAATCTACGACCTTGTTTATGAAGGCAATAGCTTCTTTTTGTTTAGCATTTTGCAATGCTATTTGAACTGATTGCAAAAGAGGGTTCATTATCTGCCTATTACCTGCCAATGAACTGTGCAAGAACCTGCTCCACCTCCAGTAGTCTCACGCACGGTTAAAGTTGAGGTGCTTAATGATTCAATTTTAGGAGCAAATCTATCAGTAGTATTGTTTTCTTCTAAAGTAAGTTGTGCGCTAACAGTAGCGTTAGGAAAGTTTGCGGCAAAATTTATAGCGGTAGTAGTGTTGCTGCTAATAGTTGCGGTCCCGAACTTCATAATTAAACCATTTGGAAAGGTTATGGTTTCGCCGCCTGTATAAGAGGTTGGCACAAATCCATCTGTTGAAGAGGCATCAACATAAGCCTTGATGCTTTGTTGTGTAGCACCGCGTGTAGCTGAACCTCCAGCGGTATCGCTGTTGTCAAGCATATCATCGTTGTCGAACAATACACCTGCATCTCCACTACCACCTATGACAATATCTATTTCTTCTACATTGCCATCACTCGCAGTAGTTCGACCTAAAATTTTAGCCGTGCTGATGTGTTGCATCTTTGCAAGAGTTACACCAGTTGTCTTGCTAGAGCTGTCAAGAATCTTTACTGTTGTGACGGCATCACTAGCAAGTTGAGCTGCCGCAATACCAAGATTTTTTACAATAATTTTCTTTGGAGAAGAACTGTCCAGGGCAGTTGTGGTATCATCAACAGCCCCTGTTGCAAATGTTGCACTATCAACCAAGGCGTTGAGATTAGCTGCCGTGACCTGATCGCCCGTTGAAAAGGTTGTTCCTTTTGATAAAATTGACATTATTCTGCTTTGTTAGTTGAACGGAAAGAGATAGCACCATCAGCTTCGATGGCTCTAATCTTTGGCCTTCCGGTTGTATTGTTAAGTGTAAACTGAATCCCGTAACCTCGACGGTTACCTATTCTACCACGTATGGATACATCCTCAGCTTCAGATAAAGTGGACCCCACAAAATCACTGAGTTTGCCTAAATTAAGATTAGCATCTGGGTTCTCAGTCTCAGCGGATATATCAAAGTTAGATCTCATAGATGCGCCAGATTCAATGTGCATTTCAAACTGCTTCCAGTTCTTTCTTTCTAGGCTCTCAAATGTGTATTGACGAGTAGTCAGTGAACCCGAAACAATGGGTGTTTTTTCATCGCCACCAATCTGAGTAATTATCCTGTCAACGCCATCAACTCTTTCGTTTAGTTTCTGTACACCACCTATGTCATTGACAGCATATACGCCACGTTTTTCACCTTCACCAACAACCAACAGATTAGAAATGTGGAAGTCAGTATCAGCTACTTGGTCAATACTTTCCCATTGGTTATTAAGGAAGTTGTAAATTATTATAGCATTATTAATACCACTGGTATTTGGGGTTCCGTCTTGAAATGTGTCCAGAGGAACGGCTAAGAAATATCTGTTATCGAAGTAAACGGCTACAGAGTTGTGCCAGTAAGCCCTTTGAATTCTCTTTATTGTTTCGTTAATTGGCTCACTAAGTGGAGTCTCTGTGCCACGAAGGTTGTATTCATCAAAGTACTGAGTGCTGTACACACCATTGTCAGAAAGGAAGATTACTTGGTTTCCAACTTGTGAAATGGACTGACGGGCTACGCATCCAACTTCGTTAGTCAGGAGTTTAGTGCTAGCTGCTTGTAGAGATGTTGTGTTAGCAATTAAGTGAATACTATTACGGTTAAATACCATAAGGTTGTCTTCAGAAAAAGAGTGCAGCCCTACGTTGAAGTCAGCCTCACCAGCATTGAATCTGTACTGAGCAAAGATTTGATCATAGGTGTCCGTGTCCAGAATATCGGATGCTATGACTTCATCGAGTATACCTCTTGCAGTAAATGAGTCCGTAGACGCATCAACGCTGAACTTAAATGGCATGACTAGTCTACGCTGATGATAGACCGCATAGGGTGGTGCTGGCATATGACTGAAACCAAGACCTACGGATACTGTTTTTGAAAATTCTGGAACTGTGCCACTATGGGCAGCAACATCAGGAGAATTGACGAAAAATTTAAATTCGTTGGCGTCAACAACGGTTGATACCACAAAATCATCACCGACCGTCAATCCACTATTATTAGATTCTAATAAGGTTATTGTGTTTCCTACAGCTAACCCATGTGTACCAGAACCTAAATCTACAGTTGCTACATTATCAGTTATAGAAAATCCACTAGCTGGACTTACTATAACCACGGGCTGTGTATAAGTCCCGCTTGCTACCTTGGTAAATGCAGGTGTTCCGCTAAACGAACCGTTCCACTCCAAGGCAGTCTTTCCTTCACGGAATATAAATACCTTGTTAAATGCCTGTAGCATAGATGCTGTAGCAGACACATTTACTCCAGTCGGATAAGCAATATCAGTCGTTGCTCCAGTAGATATATTAACTGCCACTCCTTTTGAGTTAGAAGCAAATATAATATACTGACTAGCTGATGCGTTAGGATCCGAAAAAGAACAGGACCCATAGATAGCATTGACAGCACCATCGTTGAGTATACCAAACTTAACTGTCGCTGTCCCGCTGGCTGTACCACTGTATGTTTGGTCAGCTATTGTAATCTGAGTGCTACTGTTCTTTGTAAATGCTCGATCACCATTTACTTGCGGATCGTCACTCATTGTTACTCCAGATACATTAACCGTTCCAGAGCTAGGAAAGTTTGTAGCGGTAACACCTGTCAGAACAACGGCTCCACCAGTCTGTGTAGCGGTAACAGATGTATCATCTGCAACCAAAGTAAACGGAAGTGTTAGGGCGGCAGATCCACTAGAAAGAGGGTTAGATATTAAATCAATGCCCTTTCTAACCTGTGCTTCACCTCTACGGTCAGTCCGTAGGTTCTGTGCATCAGCGAGCATCCCTGGCGGTAGCTGATCAGGCCGCATTCGATTATTGAAACCAATAAAACCAACATCCCCATCTTTGGAAATGCGGTCATCTAGTCCTGAATATGTCCGGTATTCGGGCATTGATTAACGGCGTCTACCTCTGCCCCTACCTCTAACTTGTCGCTGTTGTAGCGGTATTGGACCCCTGCCTCTCATGCCAAATGCACCAGCACCACGACCCATTGTACGATCAGGACGAACCTGCCGCGGAGTCATGCCAGGTTGCCTTCTTCTACCTGTGTCTGGTCGCATTGGTCCACCTCTTGCTCTTACAGGACTAGGACCCATAGCACCCATCATTCCTGCTTGACCAGGCTGTTGTAGCGTCAGGTT
>LULP01000841.1_pt1 | contig 11846 bp, 9 predicted proteins | sample 728111 | NCBI WGS metagenome assembly LULP01 (sample SAMN03860286, study PRJNA289734) | marine metagenome | biome: seawater column; feature: ocean; material: water; isolation source: Red Sea water column Station 149 - depth 25m | place: Saudi Arabia: Red Sea | collected 2011-10-15 | depth 25 m
GCTTGGGAATGTCCGAGGATACCCAACAAAGAGAATGGCCGGGAGAGGGGGATGTCATGGTAGGGTTAGGGGGAGGGCATTATGCGCCTAGGCACAAAGCAGTCATTTCCGAGACAGAAGTTTGGGTAGGGCATATCTTGGCGAACTATGCCATAGTTTTCGAGAGCCAGGAGGAGGAATCTTGCCCTCCCGGCCCTTGGGAGCACTCTGTTCGTACTGCTATTGATTCTACTAGAGCGGCATTCCCCGGGGGGCATGTCTTCGCTCACCTAGACAGGAAATCCTTCAAGGGATGGCAAAGACAGGCACTATCCTCGCTACTTTCGGAACTGGACGTCCCAGTCAGAAGAGGGAAGGACATCCTCCTCCCGTAATTGTCAAGTCTCTGGTCTAGTTGAGAGGTTCATGGGAATCTTCGGAAGGGGTATTGTAACACTCTTACCTTTCGCACCACGCTTTGTTGTCGGGTGGGTGGCGAAGAGGTACATGGCAGGAGAGAACCTGGAGCAGGCTCTAAAATTGATGACCAAACTGTCATCTGAAGGAGCATGCTTCACCGTAGATGTTCTAGGTGAGGAGATTAAGTCCATCGAGGAGTCATCATGGTTCATTGATGAGTATGAGAGAGTACTGGACTCAATCGCAGAAAGTGGAATAGATGCAAACATCTCTATCAAGCCAACAGCATTGGGTCTACTGATAGATAAAAAATCGGCTTACGAAAATATCGAGAGAATAGTACGCAAGGCATCCGAGAATGGAATTTTTGTGAGATTGGATATGGAGGACAGTAGAGCCACACAAGCTACAATTGATGCTACTCTCGACATGCAAGCCCGTGGCCTAGAGAATATCGGCTTAGTCCTCCAAGGTAGGATGTTCAGAACCCCATCCGATATTTCCCAAATATGTGGAACTCTAGGTTCGAAGGCAGACTTCAGAATCTGTAAGGGGATCTACTTGGAACCTCCTGAAATTGCCCATACCTCATATCAAGAAATCGTTGAAGGAACGAATAAAGCACTAGATATGATGCTAGAATCCGGAGCCTACACTGCGATTGCATCTCATGATTTGCCAGTAATTGATCATGCTCTGAAGTCATTGGAGTCGAGAGGCTTAGGACCCGGTAAGAACGACCCTCGTCATAATAGTCCCGTGCCAAGGAGTAAAGGAAAAGGACCCGGTTATGAGTTTCAATTTCTTTTGGGAGTAAGGGGCAACGTTCGTAGATCGCTGGCAGAAAAGGGACATAGGACGAGGATTTACCTGCCATATGGAACAAAGTGGTACGAATATGGGATGAGAAGACTAAGAGAGAATCCAGATGTAGCCGTCCACGTTACCAAGTCACTGTTTTTTCCTTGGACAAATAGAAGGTAATAACAGCGTTCTTACCCTAAATCGACCTCCATGGTTGTGTGAGCATGGAGATACTGAATGTCGCTGGCTATCGTTTCATAGACCTTCCAGACAGAGACGAACTCCGAGAATCATTCCTTGAGTTTTGTAATAATTTGGGGCTAAGGGGGACCGTGCTCCTGAGTCCGAACGGGATAAATTTCTTCCTCGCTGGTCCCGAGAATAGAATCAGCGACTTCATCGATTTCCTTGAGTCAGACGTCCGTTTCACTGGGATCCCCATAAAGTCTAGTTACACAGATTACCAGCCTTTCAGGAGAATGCTGGTGAAGAGGAAGAATGAGATAATTTCTCTTGGTTTACAAGAAATCAAACCTTCTATATTCACAGGGCCTCACATCAAACCAAGCGACTTCAAACAACTTTTGGATGAAAGACGAGATATCTTGGTACTGGATACAAGGAACGATTACGAGGTCAGAATCGGGTCATTCGAAGGAGCGATAGACCTCGGAATATCTTCATTCAGAGAGTTCCCTGAGGCTGTCAACTCGCTTCCAGATGAGTATAAATCCAAGCAGGTGGTAATGTATTGCACTGGGGGGATAAGATGTGAGAAAGCCTCTGCAGTAATGCTGAATGCAGGGTTTTCTGATGTAAAGCAACTTGAAGGAGGGGTTCTTGGGTACTTCGAAGAGTGCGGGGGCTCTCATTGGAACGGGGACTGCTTCGTCTTCGATCAGCGTGTAGCAATCGATCACAAACTTTCAGAGACTCCTATCGAGATGTGCTTCAAATGTAGGGAACCACTATCTGTAGAAGAGCAAAAATCAGATAATTATCTCGTTGGCGAGTATTGTCCCTATTGCTTCCCGGACCACGCCTGAATGTATGACAAATCCATGCACCCCTAACCGTCTGATTGAAGTCTCGATGCTCCACCAAGGGGACATGAGGACCGCGGCGATTGCAGTTCTGGTTATCTTGGCATTCGCCCCTCTTTCTTCGTCAAGTATTGGGACTTCCTCAAATATTGGGTCGGGAGAGCATCAAGAGTCTCCATGGTGGGAGTCAACTCCTATGGATAGAGATGGTGACAAGATACATGACGCCATCTGGTTGGCAATAGACAGCGAATTGTACAATTGGGTGGACGGAGAAAATACCATCAGCGTAATCGTAGACTTTGACCATACTCCGACATCTCAGGATCAAGAAATGTTGGAGAGGGAGGTAGATTTCCAGACTCAGTTCCGCTATCATCTGATACATAGCATAGCAGGAAGGATAGGAGTGGAAGATTTGGTCGAAGCATCTCTTCTTCCTGGGGTAGTACTTATCGAGTTAGATGGGATTCTAACTACCCAGATGAACGATGTGAATGACATACATGGAATTCCAATGATTTGGGAGGATACCGGTTACACTGGAGAGGGCAGTGTGGTTTCAATCATCGATACTGGGATAGACTCTGATCATGTCGGACTCGACGACCTGGATGATGACAATTCCACCAATGACTCGAAGGTCATCGCATTCTATGATGCAGTAAACAACCCCGATAAGACGAACGGAACTGAGATCAAGGCATATGACGACCAAGGCCATGGTACGCACTGTGCTGGAATTACCGCAGGAACTGGTGCACCAGATTTCGTTAACATCGGAGTGGCTCCACAAGCTCAACTGGTTGGGGTCAAGGTCTTGGACGAGGGTGGCTCAGGGTCTTTCGCCACCGTGATGGCAGGGATGGAATGGACGGTGGATAAGAGACATGATTTCAACATTAGAGCAGCCAGTATGAGCCTCGGGGGATTTGGCCTTATAGAATGGACATCCAGCGAGGAAGAAAGCGTCAATAGAATGGCCAATGAGATGGTTAGGTCGGGCGTAGCACTATTCATTGCAGCTGGAAACAGCGCGATTAGCGCCCAAATCGGGACTCCCGGCTCTGCAGAGGACGTCATCACCGTAGGGGCTCTGGACAAGGACACTTCTATAGCAGTTTATTCAAGTCAAGGCCCTACCGAAGAAGGAAGGGTGAAACCGAATATCGCATTTGTTGGTTCCAGCGTAATGGCCCCGGAGGCAAATTCTGGAGATGGCTACGTAGCTTACTCAGGAACCAGCATGGCTACACCGGGGGCAGCAGGACTAGCGGCACTAATGTATCAGGCAAATCCTGACCTTTCACCGTTTGATATAAGGAATATAATGCAGGAAACCTCGACCTACAGGCAATGCCACTACCTGCTAGCAAATGAGCCGTGCCCGGAGGACCTGATTCCTAAGAATAGGCAGAACAATGTCTATGGTCATGGGCATGTCGAGGGCCTCCCCGCTCTCATAGAGGCTGCAAGCTACGTGTACGGGCTAAATACCGACATCAATCTAAGCGTTGACTCTGACCTCTCAGAAGAGAACAGGATAAACCTACATCCGGGCGAGTCATTCGCTGTGTCCGTACAAGGGTCTCCAATGGAGGTCCAATGGAGAACTTGGGACATGAGGGACAATTGGATGAGTCACCCAGACTTCCTCGAAGGCGAAGCAAATTTTGAGATCAGTCACACTATGTTAGTGGACCGGCTCCAATATCTTCCTGGTAATCAAATCGAGGGAAATCAGACTGTAATGGTGCGGGCTATTCTTGGTGATGACGCATCTACAAACTTAGTTGCCCAGGTCTACGTTTTTGGTTCCGAACCCGTGTTCACAAGTGGCTCTGGTGAATCAGTAAATTCTGTCCTAGTTCCAGTTTTATCCATGATCGTAGTTGTTCTAGTAGGGATGCTCACCGTTTCCTTGATTCGACTGAGATCCGCGAACTTAATTGGATTTGAAAACGAGGAAGAAAAATAATCTCTATCAGATTGGACGAATTTCACCTTCTCACATTATGTTGAGGATGCAGGTATATCCTGCGTATCTCGTAGGCCATCCTACTTCCATTGAGTGTTCTTCCTTTTCCCGTGTGAATAGCCCTGATTCTCCACTTTGAATCTGCGAATTTGATAATCGAACCACATGAGAAAACTCGATCAGGCTCACATTCTATCTTCCCAGACTCACTAACTTCTCCATCGGTCATTGTCACCCCAACGATCGTTCTGTCAGATCTTGTAGCCCACATTGAGGATATCTCTGTCGCTGGTAGATTTTCTTGCGGTTGGGATTGAGAATTATCAATTCTAGTTACCTTCCATGTGATTCCATTGTGTTCGAACATGTCTCCGACAGAAATCTCTTCATCCTTATCAACCTCAATTTCTTCATTGAAACTCTCCCTTCCGTCAGATAATGTGGCGTTGATAGAAGACGCCCTAGGCGGTCTGATTATTATTGTATGAACGGCTTTACACCCTTCGCACTTCACCAGTATATCTTCGCCCAAACCCCTTTTTTTCCTCTTGATTATAATATGGTCTACAACGTCCTGGCACTGCGGACACTCCGCGAGCGAGGTGCCTCCGTCAGCCTCCATGATAGATGGTGAGGTTGCATAGTCTTCAAACCATCCTAGAGCATGATTGAAGTGTGGTGGTTGCCAGAGACGCTCGTGGACGTAGGCGAAAGAAGTCCAGGTTTGCCAATGAGGTCAGATTCTGATATTATGGCCATTCTTCTTTCAGAGGACGAAGAGAGGGATCAGTCCGAACCAGAGGTGGCATCAAGCATCGGAGAGCAAATGTTGCACATGGACATTCCACTCCTCCCTCGATCAATAAGAGCCAGGATTAGAGACGTGTGCTCGAGAATAAGTCCGAAGAATGCCGTGATTATAGGAGGGGGCATAGGCCATCTGTCTGCATGGCTATTCGATCTATGGTCGCCCATAAGTTCGGAGAATGAGAAAATACAAACAAATCGTCCAGAATCTCTAAGGATTATTGAGCCCGGAAAAAGGTTCTGCGTCATCATAGAACGACTAATCAGAAGGTACGAAGCGGGAGATTGGGCCGAGGTAATTTCCATGAATTGGCAAGAAGTGATCGCAGAGACAATTTCCTCAAGAGCTTCAAACGTCTCTATTGAAGAATCAGCATTGAATTCTAATTTACCAATGCCTGTAGACTTGGCAGTCGTTGACTTACCAGAAGATGACCGTGCCGATGCAGCGAAATCTATCTTTGAGTTGGTTTCTCCTGGGGGGCTAGTTCTTCTCCTAGAGCCAACCGTTCCCACTGGCGACGTGGGAGAAATTGTTTCCGGAGTCGAACTCACACCCGCCCAGATGAAGGTTCGATCATTTAACCGGTGGATTGAGCTAGTGAGTGAGGTCAACGAGGAGCATTTGGTAGGTTTTACTGACTTGACGGGAGGCACCCTCGTCGCCTTACTCAAAAAATACTAGAGTCAGTCATCAAAAAAGGAGATTATCAAATCAATCCTAAGGTGGCCATACCCATAGTGATCATCATGGCCCTCCTGCCCTTCCTTCTTCTGTGAAGACTGAGCAATAGCATCCTTCACTCCTTCTATTGCCTGTCTACCAGTAGAATTCTCTCTCTGGAGATCCGGATTCTCCTGCAACAAAAGTGCGAGAGAACCACTTACCCAGGCAGTTGCTGCCGATGTTCCGCTGGACCAACCCCACCATTCAGAGTTGCTCACTCCCGAAGCCATTAGGACAGGTACTTCGTGTCCCGGGCCTACAATTTCCGGCTTTTTATCCGGATCGCTTCTAGGTAGAATCGGGTTTGGCCAAAGTCTGCCATCATTATCCCCTTCGGAGCTACCTGACCAGATACTTCCAGAACGCGTAATTCCACCGACGCAAATAACGTCCTCAACCGAACCAGGAGAGCCTACATCCCCATCGTCATCCTCTCCATCATTACCGGCAGAAGAAACCACAAATACTCCGCTATCAAGAGCATGCTTAGAGAGATGATGTCTGCACCTTGTTGTACGCACCAGTCAACAGAGTCAGAGACAGTTCCATCGGTCCCCAGTCCCTCATCATCTATCGCCTTTGCAACTAGTAAATCCACTCCCTTTGCGATCCCGTCCAAACCTCCATCGGAGACGATTATTCCCGTCATGGCAGTACCATGGCCCTCGTCATCATATGGCTCTTCAATTCCATTGATTGAGTCTCTCCAGCCCCTCAACTCAACTCCTCGTAAATCGGGATGGCCTAGATCGACACCTGAATCCACCACGCAAACAACCACTCCCTCTCCATTTAGTTCAGCTAGTGACTCATTGTTCGCTCCGATAAGGTCCATGTATTCCATCTGCCAAGACAGTAGTGCCGATGACGGCCTTTCAATTACGAAACCATCTTCTCCCTTCCATAGGTAGACTATTGTAATTGAGGATGCAAGAATCACAATCAACGACATACTAACCGCGATCAACGACGAGATCGCATCTTCTCCCGATGATTGAGCTGACTCCTCGTCATCACCGGAACGGATTAATGAAGAGTATTCCTTTACCAAGCCTCAACCCTTCCAAAGTGACCCCCGACGGGTGTGTTCGATCCGCAATTGACGCATACTAATCTAGTTGGTATCTTACTGTCACATTCTTTACACTTCGAACCCACTATCCCCTTTCCTCTACATCCTTCAATCTCACAGGGGATCGTGATATCTCCTACCTCGTCCATAGTAGCGCTGGTGTTCTTATTGCACACGGGACACTTCCCCTGCTCGACCTTCTTTGTACGTACTTCTTCTCCCGAGACCTCTCGCGCTCTAGATGACTGAATTCAGACTTCTGTCGCACCAAGCATGAACTCGGGAAACCAGACTATAGTCAACAAGAGAAATGTAGCAATTTAAATCTCCAGGACTAGGCGCAACTGAGTGTGTGCTACTCCAGAAACTGACATTCAAGAAGACAATCCATGCTGCGATAGCGCTGCTCCATGCGAATAAGCTATGATCTTTCCACGCCCGATCAACGACCCTTGGATCCGGGTGTGTATGCTTTCTTTGGACATGTATGTCCCGGGTCTCCACAACAGCTCGCCTAACAACGAAGGTGGACAGGAAAAGCATTATCAGATTTGCAATTATTACCCATGTCCAACTTCCTAACCCTGCTTCCGAAGGGAAATCCGGGTTCTCTGCATGTGCCCTTATGAAACCGAACAGTATGAAGCCCATTCCAATCAAAAGGTAAAGCATATTTTCCCTCATTATTGGATAACTATTCCAGAGCATGACTACGAAACCCAACCAACAAATTAAGGAAAGTAGCGACACAATCAGAGCTAAATCTTTCATATGTAGGAATCCACTTTCATCCCCCATTATGCCCCAACGATCGTAGTCTCCGCCACTCGAAATTTCACCAATTCCGATGTCCCAGGTACCTAGAATGAAACCAGAGACGCAAAAAGCCATCATCACCAGTTCCTTGGCGCCCCAGTATTTCTTGATCAGGCGAAAACTGTAGCCAATCTCTGACATCAAATCATCTAAGATTTGCAAACGACTGTTAAGATTAGAAAAGGTACTTTCTGTAGGATGATCGCTCAGCCTTTCCATGAGTGCGACCTCGTCGGCTTCTGACTTACCGTCGCTCCGCATCTCCATGATATTCTCAGGCTAGTGGCATTGAATAAGAATCCCATCCTTCGGACACGGTGTATGGAGTTAATTGTGCATATTTTGGCGCCGAGGGCGAGATTTGAACTCGCGAGGGAAAAATCCCACGGGCTTTCCAGGCCCGCGCAATACCGGGCTATGCGACCTCGGCTGGCCAGACCCAGAGCCCTTCAGGTTTTCACAATGACGTTTCAAAAAATCTCCACTCCCTAGTCGCCACGATTAAACCAACCACTTCGGTCGTTGTTGCACTGCCACTGTGGCTTAGAGGTATAGCGTCGCCTTGGTAAGGCGAAGGTCGGGGGTTCAATTCCCCCCAGTGGCTCCAGTCGAAATACCACCACAAGTCTATGGCGCAGATTGATTCATAACTAACATAACCCACAGGCCAAGTATGCCCAGCGAACGCGCAAGACTAGCAATAGCAATGACACTACTGATGGTGATCTCTCCTGTCTCCTATGCAGGGGTTTCCAATTGGTCCGGTCCATCGATGATTAACAGCGATGGAACCCCTACGGTGGTGGACGGATTCACCGTACCCACGAATGCTACTGTCATGGACGGATGGGTACATGTGACCAACTCCCCATTGCCTTCATCATCAGATTCTGGCATAGTCTGGGACGAGGATAGTTTCGGCTCTGGCAATATGGTCGGTGTCGAGATGAATGATGATGGGGAATTGGTTCTAAAGGACGACGGGACTCGTTCAAATGTCAGTACATTCGATGTCGGGGAAATAGAAGTTATTCTGAATTCTGACTACACATACTCTCCGGGTTGGAGAAGGGTCTTCGTCAAATCCTCCTCCACAAACCTCTCAGGATGCTCTGGCTCTGCTGGAGACTACATTCAACACGGTTTAGATAATAATTTCAACCAGGTCCTAGACTCCGATGAGTTGATTGATACTCTCGTATTCTGCGAGTCGTTCGCAAATGACGATGTAATCACTTCCCTCACGATAGATGATTCCGGAACGGGGTATTCACCAGGCAACCTATCTGCTACTGGAGGAGGTGGATCCGGATTCTCTGGAACATACTCCGTAAGCTCAGGAATTGAAAGCATCACAATCAATAACGGGGGTTCTGGTTTCGACACTACTGATCAGGTTCAGATCCAATGCCAATGCGACGGCACAGGGGCGCAGGCATCAGTAGGATCAGTTGATTCCAGTGGGGCAATTACCTCGATAAATATTGATTCCGCGGGCTCGGGTTACCAGTCAACAGATGTTATCGCGGTGGGTGTTGCAAACGGTACTGGCGAGTCTCTGACAGCAAATGTCTACTCCACCGGAGTAATCCACTCCGCGATAGTGACAGATGGTGGTTCGAACTATATTTCTTCTCCGACAATTGTAATCAGTGACGCTAACGGTACTAATGGGGATATTTCAGCGGTTCTCGGTGACTATTACGAATATGAAGTTGATATTTTGCCGGAATCTAGCGGGGCCAACTGTACCCATTCCGGATTCAAGGTACTAGCCGGCCTAGACTTGAATGAGAACAGAAACCTCGACCCTACGGAGATATCGGAAACAGTCTTCATTTGTCACGAGAGCAAACTCTGGAGGGCCACTACCTTCCTCGATCTAAACGGGACAATTTTCGGAGAGGAGCAGACCCTAGCCCACGGGATTGTCCCATCATCCTCCCCCCAGGGTCTGGTTTCAGCCGGGACCATGCCTGGTGAACCTGTGCCTGCAGGGACATTTGGGCATTTAGTAGTTCCAGCACAAACAGTGCCAAATAATCAGTATATCAGTGCATACTACCTGACCTTCGATCACTGGTACCACCTAGATAGTACAATATCTGGTGGAGGGGATGGAACTTGGGTTGAATACAGGCTCCAGTCCAACTCAAATTGGGGAAACTGGTCGTATATGGAACCACAAGGCGGGTATCCCAGCACTCTATCTACCGATGCTCCCGTTCCTAGCGGGGCCTCATCACCTGTGCCAGTATTTGCTTCCAACTCTCATAGTGGATGGGTTACCAGTAACTTCTCACTATCCTCTCTTTCTGGAATTGACCAAGCAGATAATATCCAATTCCGATTCGTAATCTGGACCCATCCAGATTCAACAAATGAGAGGCCGGGATGGTTCATAGATCAAATCGAGATTATCAATGAGGGCGTGGATCTGGATGTCTGGCACCACGGATGCTACACCACGACCGCTTCTTCTTGCACATACAACTCAAATGCCTACGGGGTGGGCGGTTCCAGCGACAATGCTTGCATTGAACTTTCATTGAATGGCAATACATGGGCAGACATCTCATCAAGCACCAGCAGCACATCTTCGGATTGCTCGGCTAGATCCGGACCTATTCCCGGAAATGGTTATACTGCCGACAACGGACAAACATACGGGGATCAGAGCGGCGAATTTAGATTAGTCTCATTCGAAATCCCGTCCGGTTTCCAGGATCAGTCCAGCGTTGATATCAGAATAGTAGTTGACACCAGTTCGTCATTCAATTACGGGGGAGGGACTCCGGATAGAAGAGAGGGACTAACCATATCCCAGTTCAGAGTGGTGGATTACGATGGAAGTACCATGTTCGTCGATGACTTCTCCTCACCCTCAACTATGTCTCACTACGGGATGCCGGATTCTCAAGGCAACCCCGCCCCTGATGACTGGATTTACAGGATCGTAACCAAGGGAGTCCAATCCGAAATGATCGGATTCGAAGACTCGACTGCTAACTCCCCGACAGTCTCCGAAGCGCCAGGATGGACGCGATCAACATCTGGCACATGTAGCAATGACAAGTGCAAATTCACATTGAACAAGCTTTCATCAAACTCTGGACCCCCACTCACCGCCTCTTTCCCTTACGCGTATGGGGTAGGTTTCTCAGGAAATTATGAGAACGGAATTGATGAAGCACGACTGATTTCTCCTAGTATCTGACGTTCGACCATTGGTCATGTTCAGAGGCAGGATGGGATGGCGGCGCGGTATTCATCAAAGTGAACAATGGGGCATGGCAATACTTCGACCCAGGATGGTATTCTGGCACTGCTTCATCTTTCGCAGGCCACAACCTACAGGGAATGGGTATTTTCACGATGGATCACTGTACTGGTACTGCTTTTTCTGGGACCTGGGCTTCGACCAGTCAGATGACTAATCTCAGGGCGAACCTAGATGCCTACAAGGGCGACTCTGTTAAATTCAAATTCGCATTTGGATCCGATGGTTACTACACTCTCGCTGGATGGTTCATAGATAACGCTGGAGTCCAAATCTCAAACTTCGGCATCCCTGGAAGCTGGCTGAGCCCATCCATCTCGTTGGACTCCGACAGGAAATTCAACCTAGGTTTTGTCGACATCGAGGGCCATGCAGGCGAGGATGGATGGATTCGAGGTTCGCTATTGGAGGCTAGCACTGGGGCACAAGTCCCAGGCTTCTCCAACATCTCATTCCCATTCAGCCTTGCAGGGGTAGACGCCGAACAGTACCCGCAGGTCAGACTGAAAATCCACATGGGCTCGGATGACCCCGAACAGACTCCACGCTTGGAGAAGGTGCATATCGGTGGAAAGAGAGTATTAAACGCAGACTCGGGGCAAAATGGCTGGGAGTATAGCGCCGGAATTGAGGTCGTAGACGGGTTGCTAAACGCCACTGCAATAACCGGGACAATATCATCCGATTTCGTCTTCTCCCCTCGCCCCATCAAGAGTGTTACAATCTATGGAAACATTTCCAGCACAGTTTCCGTTACAATCTACGATAAGCTAGGCAATTCCCTTGGCTCCGCAAGCAAGGGAGGGACCATACAATTCCCTTCCCAGCAAGTGGGTTTCTCTACATCAGTAACCCTTCCCACTAACGGGTGGATAGACGTTCTTAGAATCACCTCATCGTTCTCGAACCCTCCTTCAAAC
>LULP01000672.1_pt1 | contig 11786 bp, 8 predicted proteins | sample 728111 | NCBI WGS metagenome assembly LULP01 (sample SAMN03860286, study PRJNA289734) | marine metagenome | biome: seawater column; feature: ocean; material: water; isolation source: Red Sea water column Station 149 - depth 25m | place: Saudi Arabia: Red Sea | collected 2011-10-15 | depth 25 m
TGGTTTGTATTCACTCCATATTTATGGCTAGTTTTGTTCTTTTTTGTTCCATTAGCTTTAATTTTTAAAATATCAATATCTGTGTCTGAATGGGGTATGCCACCTTATCGTGATCTTTTCTCTTTTTCTGAAAATGGATTGAAGATTAATTCAACTCTTGGAAATTATTTATTCATTTTTTCAGACCCTTTCTATATAAGATCATATCTCAATTCACTATCATTAGCTTTTACATCCACGGTATTATGTTTATTAATCGGTTATCCAATAGCTTTTTACGTTGCAAAATCTAAACCAAGCATAAGAAACATACTTTTGATTATGCTTATCATACCTTTTTGGAGTTCTTTTCTTTTAAGGGTATATGCATGGAAAGTCTTACTGCAAGGCTCTGGTATTATAAATTCAATTCTTATACATATTGGGCTAATTTCTGAACCAATATCTATGTTACACAATCATTATGCTGTAATTTTAGGTGTTGTTTATACTTACCTTCCATTTATGATTTTACCGCTTTATGGATATTTGGTTAAATTTGATTTAAATATGATTGACGCATCTAATGATTTAGGTGCAAAGCCTTTAAACACGTTTGTAAAAGTTATCTTACCTCTCTCTTTACCAGGAATAGTAGCTGGGAGCATGTTGGTTTTTATACCAGTTGTTGGAGAATATATAATTCCAGAAATGTTAGGTGGCAGTGATAAACTTTATTTTGGGAAAATAATTTGGGATGAATTTTTTGTAAATAGAGATTGGCCTATTGCTAGCGCACTTGCTATGTCTGGTATTGTAATTCTTGTATTTCCAATAATTATTTTTCAATTAATGTACGCAAAATATAATTTTAGAAATGAATAAATTATTTTTTAAAATTTTTACCTTAACAATTGGATTTTCATTTTTATATTTTCCTATTTTAACTCTTATAGCTTATTCTTTTAATGATAATAAAAGAGTTATGGTTTGGAAGGGTTTCTCTTTTAGATGGTATAAGGAATTATTTCAAAATGAACAAATTTTAGAGGCTTTTTATACTAGTTTAAAAATTGCCTCTCTTTCAGCAACATTTGCAACAATCATGGGTGTAATGATTGGTTTTTCATTAACAAGAATATCAAAAATTCCAGCCAGGCCTTTCTTTATTTTCTTGAGTTCTTCTCCTTTGGTTATGCCTGAGATAATTTTAGGGCTTTCTTTGTTGTTATTCTTTATATCATCTAACCATATTATTGGCTTTCCTTCCTCAAAAGGACAACTAACAGTCTTAATATCGCATATAACTTTCTCTGTAGCTTTTGTTGCAGTTATTATCCAGTCAAGGTTGAGTAGTTACGATAAAAATATAGAAGAGGCTGCTCAGGATCTTGGGACAATTCCAAATATGATTTTTTGGAAAGTAACTGCTCCTGTAATATTACCTGCAATATTATCAGGTTGGTTACTTGCATTTACACTCTCTTTGGACGATCTTGTCGTTGCTAGTTTCACTACCGGTCCCGGAGCTAACACTTTGCCAATAGTGGTTTTTTCTAAAGTTAGATTGGGATTGAGTCCAGAAGTTAATGCTCTTTCCGCAATAATAATGCTAATTGTTATATTAGCAGCAATTAGTATTTACTTAATTAATAGATCAAACATTAAGAAGTAAATATTCTCTTTCCCATGCAGTAATTATTTTATTATAAGCATTTACCTCTAAGTCTTTAATTGAACAAAATAATTCTATAAATGTTTCACCAAATATCTCTTTTGCCTCCTTAGATCTAGAAAAAGTATCTATTGATTGATAGATGCTTTCTGTCAAAGAAACATTCACGTTATATGCAGCTTTTTTGGTCTCCGGGGTTGCTTTTAATTTTTTCTTCAAACCTAAATATCCTGCAGATAATGTTGCAGCCATAGCTAAGTATGGATTTACATCTGATCCACACAGTCTATTTTCAATTCTCGCCTGGTTAGCAGAGTTAAAATTTGGGACTCTAAAACCACAGGTACGGTTTTCAAAACCCCAGTTAAGGTTAAATGGCGTGCCTTCCTCCCAATAACCTCTGAGCCTTTTAAAGGAATTAACGTTAGGTGCAAAAAGAGGTAAAAAAGCTTTTGAATATTTTTGTAATCCACCCATATAATTATCAAACTGTTTTGTAGTTTTAAGATTTTTGTCCACAAATATTGGTTTACCTTTTTTTAAAATTGATTGATGTATATGCATCGAGTTCCCTGGAGTATCTTCCATCGGTTTAGCCATAAAAGTTGCATACAAATTATGCTTCAATGCAGTTTGTCTAAGAGTTCTTTTAAATAAAAAAACCTGATCGGCCAAGTCAAGGGGGTTACCATGCTTGAAGTTAATTTCCATTTGTGCTGGTCCATCCTCATGATTAATATTCTCTACGTCTAATTCTTGAGTCTCACAGTAGTCATACAAATCCTCAAAAATATGATCAAATTCATTAACAGCGTCAATACCGTAAGACTGATTTCCTTTTTCAATTCTTCCAGATTGCCCACTTGGTGTCTCTAAAGGATTGTCTGGATCATTGTTTTTCTTAACTAAATAGAATTCAATTTCTGGAGCAACTACTGGTTCAAGGCCTATTTTTTCATAAAGACCAATTACCTTTTTTAAAATACCTCTAGAGTGGACCTCTATAACATTATCATTGTTATCAACAGCATCACAAATAACCTGTGCGGTTGGTTCTTCATACCATGGAACAGTTCTCAGAGTATTAAAATCAGGCTTTAATATAAAATCACCATCTGTAGGATTTAAAATCTGATCATCTATTGAATAAGTCACATCTCTAGATACTGCTAATTTGAATAGGGCTAAAGGTAATCTTAATCCACCTGACTCAATAGAGCTTAAAAATTTTTTTGTTGGTAGTATTTTTCCCCTTGGTATACCTGAATTATCAGGAATCATACATTCTACCTCTGTTATTTTATTTTTCTTTAACCAATCGACATAATCATTCATAGCTATAACTAACCTTTAAAATTTGATATTTATGTATCTGATGGATTACTCAGATAATTATTACGTAAGAACAAAAGCATTCAGCCTTAATACTAACAAATTAAATGAGAGCTTACAATGTGATGTTTGTATAATTGGTGCAGGTTTATCAGGAATTTCATCAGCATTATATTTATCTAAATTAAATCCAGATTTAAACATAGTCATATTGGAGAAAAATAAAGTTGGTTGGGGCGCATCTGGAAGAAATGGTGGGCAATTATTACATGGTTTTTCCTCAGAGAATTACTCTAGCCAAAAACACACTCAAGAGGAAATTAAGATATTATGGCAATTCACATTAGACGCTGTTAAAGAAGTAAAAAAAAATATCAAAGACTTAAATATACAATGTGACTTAATCGAGGGTTATGTTTTAGCCGCAGTAAGTAAATCCCATGATGAGGAGTTAAAAAAATACGTAGACAGGCTTCAAACAAAATTTGATTATGAATCAGTGACGTATCTACCAAAAAATAGAATGGACCAGTATTTTGATAGCCCTTATTACAAATCTGCAATGTATGACTCAGAGTGTGGTCAAATTCATCCACTTAATTATTGTCTAGGATTAGCAAGAGAATTATTAAAAAATCAAAATTGTAAAATATTTGAAGATACAGGAGTGATATCATATGAATCTCAAAAAAAAGTAACAATAAAAACTGAAAAAAATTTAACTGTTAAATCTGATAAATTAATTATCTGCTGTAATGCATATATTGATAATTTGAATAAAAGTTTAAGAAAAAAAATAATGCCTGTTAAAACTTATGTATCAGCATTTACTGAAATTCCAAATACAGAATTGAGTAAATATTTTCGAAAACCTATCACAGTGGGAGATATGTTATTTGTACTAAATTATTTTAGACTGGATTCTAATAATAATTTAATTTTTGGTGGAGGTGTAAGTTACTCTAATATAGATCCGATAAATTTGGAATTATCTTTAAAAAAAAGTATAAAAAAGATACTTCCTGGTTTAGAAAAGTTCAAAGCTTGGTGTACTTGGAGTGGGCACGTTGCCATAACTGTAAACAGATTCCCTCATATCGGTAGTATTGATAATAATATTTTTTTTGCACAAGGATATTCAGGACATGGTTTAGCAATAACAACTATGGTTGGAAAAATGCTTGCTGAAACAATAACAAATCAGAACAATAATTTGAGCTTATTTGAAAAGTTTAGACATAAAAACTTTCCTGGTTTTGGTGTAATTGATAAGCCATTATTAGTTTTAGCAATGAGTTATTTTAAATTAAAAGATCAATTAAGCCTGAAATAACTTATTTTTGCCTAATCTAGAGTTAGGATCTAAGTGTTTTTTTAATTTTTTAATAAAAAGGTAATTTTCACTAGGTTTATATTTTTTTAATAGATAATTTTTTTTCAAACCAAGACCGTGTTCTGCTGCCACACTACCTTCACTTTGAATAGTCAAATCATAAATAAATTTTGAGAGGTAAGCGCAATTCTTTTTTGAATTAGGATGTACTTTAAAATTGCAATGCAAATTACCATCTCCCAAATGCCCAAAAAAATAAGGAGTAAAGATGTTATTATCCTTTACAAATGTATTTACCTTCTTAATAAAGACAGACCACTTATCAATGGGTAAAGAAATATCAAATTTTTCAGTAAAATTATATTTTATCTGATTATATACTAACTCTTCTCTTTTGCTCCATATCCATGATTTCGATTTATCATGTTCTATTTTATCAATTTTAAATTCATTTAAATTAAAGTATTTTTTTAAGTCTTTTTTGTAATTACCAATAATATTAGATTGTATCTCTATGATTAAATTGAAGTGATTTGTACTTTCATTAAATAAATAAGAGCTGTATTTTTTTTTTGGGATTAACTTTAAGCTTGTTCTTGTAATTATTCCAAAAACACCCTCAGAACCACAAAATAACTTCCACAGTTTTGGGCCAAAATTATCTTTTTTGAGTTTATTTAAAAAATTTAAAATAGTTCCATCACTAAGCACTACTTCAAGGCCATTTATATGATCCTCTATGTTACCATATCTCAAGGTTTGCAAACCCCCAACATTAGTAGATATATTACCGCCAATTGTACATTTATCACTTGGCGCAATATTAACTGGAAATAAAAGTTTTTTATTATTTGCTGCTTTTTGAATAGTTTTTAACAATGTTCCGCTTTGAGCTGTTATTATAAAATTATCAGTATCAACTTCTTCAATACGATTCATTTTTTTAAAATCTATTAGGATAGTTTTTTCAAATTGAGGTTTTGTGCCATCCACTCTATTAGTCTCTCCACCAATAGGTAAAATATGAAATTTATATTTGTTAGAAAATTTAACCAGTTTAGATACCTCCAAAGAATTTTTAGGGAAAGCAGTTATTTGGGCACTTTTTCTTATAGTTTTTATTGGAAACTTCATTTAGATGCTCTTAGTAATCTATCATTTATAGCGATTCCTATTTTCTTATAAGGAATAGGTGCGATACTTATATTTTTATATTGGTTGTCGTTATCTGCTAAAAAAATAAAATGATAAAGATTTTTGGCAGCTTCAATTAAATTTCTATTCTTACTTAAATTTTTGAATTGACCTTTCTTATTTGCTCCAAAGTTTATATATGCAGATTTTTTTTTAGCATTTTTGACATTTAAAAATATTTTCTTCTTCGGAGAATAATGTTTTTTTGAAGTTCCAGGAAAACTTAAATTTTTGTTATATTTACTAATAACCATATAGGGTAATATTTTTTTCACATTTTCTAATGATATCATCCCTGGTCTTATCATATTCAATTTGTTATCAGATATTTTAATTAAAGTTGACTCGATACCAACTTTACATTTTCCATCATCTACAATTAATAAATTTGTCTCAATAAATTGCTGAAAAACCATTTCACTGTTGATTGGGCTTAGTTGTTTAAATTTGTTTGCTGAAGGCATTACAAGGGGCTTACCTACTTTATTAATTAAATTTAATGTAAATTTATTATTTGGAACTCTTACAGCACACTCATTATTTAATGTAAGAGATTTGGGTATTTCGAGAGACTTCCTTTGTAAAACAAGAGTAAGAGGCCCAGGCCAAAATTCTTTAGCTAAAATTAAATTTTCATCATCTAAATTAAAAAATTTATCTACCATTTTTAAACTTGAACAATGAAATATTAGTTTTTTTTTCAACGGTCTTTTTTTTAATAAGAAAATTTTTTTTGCTGCTTTAATATTGGTTCCTAAACCAGCTAGCCCATAAACAGTTTCTGTTGGCAAGACTACTAATTCATCTTTTAATAGTTTAGACTTTAAGAAATGTGTAAGTTGCTTTGATAAATTTGATTTAACGATATTGGGCATAATTTACATAATTAGATATATTTTTAGTATTCAGTTAAGATTAATTAATATTATTTTACAACTTTATGAATATATGCGCCATTATTCTTTCTGCTGGAAAGAGCAAAAGATTTAAATCATCTAAACCAAAATTTCTTCATGAAATATCTGGTAAAGAGTTAATACAGTATAATTTAGATGCACTAAATAAAATTAAACAAGTAAAAAAAACTTTTATTATTTCAAGTAAAGCTAATAAAAAATATTTTATTCATGAAAAAGTATTTATTCAAAATCCAATAGACGGTACTGGTGGAGCTTTTAAACAATTTTATAAATACAATAATAAATTTGATTATTTTTTATTGACCTTAGCAGATACACCTATTTTCGATTATAAAATACTCTCTGATTTTGTTTCAAAAGGTGTAAAGAATGATGATGACTTATCAGTTCTTACACAAAATGTAATAAATCCAAAAGGGTATGGAAGAATAATTAAAAAAAATAATTTATTAATAAGTATTATTGAAGAAAATGAATGTTCAAACGAAGAGAAATTAATCAATGAGATAAATACTGGCATATTTTTAATTTCAAAAAAAGCTGCATTAAATTTAAAATTAATAAAAAAAAATAAAAATAAGAATGAATTTTACATTACTGATTTAGTAAATGTCTGTTTAAATAAAAAACTTAAAATGACTACTTTTTTAAATAAAGCCACAGTGATATCAGGTGCTAACACCTTAAATGAACTTAATAAATTAGAAACATTATCTCAAGATTTTATAAAGAAAAAATTAATAGACAGTGGTGTTAGAATTATTCATCCTGATACGGTTTATATAGAGAGCAATGTTAGTATCGCTCCGGGAGTAGTAATTGAGCCACATGTTGTTATAAAAAAAAATGTAAGTATCAAAAGTAATTCTATTATTAAGTCCTTTTCTTATATTGAAAATTCCACAATAGGTAATAACTGCTCCATTGGCCCTTATGCAAGAATAAGACCTGAGGTTATTATCGCAGATGAGGTAAAAATTGGTAATTTTGTTGAGATTAAAAAATCAAAATTATCAAAGGGAGTAAAAGTAAATCATTTAAGTTATATCGGAGACTCATCTATAGGAACAAATAGTAATATTGGGGCCGGAACTATTACTTGTAATTATGATGGAAAAAATAAGCTGAAATGCAAAATAGGTAATAATACCTTTATTGGATCAAATTCTTCTATTATTGCACCTGTTAACATAGGTAATAAAGCATACATAGCTGCAGGATCTGTAATTACTAAATCAATACCAAATAATCATTTTTCAATAGCCAGATCAAAACAGAAAAATAAAATTAATAATAAAAAATAATGTGCGGTATAGTTGGTATCTTAAATTCATCTTCTTTAAAGAATAACTCTATAGATATTTTAAAAAAGCTGGAATATAGAGGGTATGACTCTGCTGGCATTTCCTTGTTTTCAAAAGAACGAATAAAAACCATTAAAAGTGTCGGCAAAATATCAGAACTAAAAAATAAAGCTCAAAATGTATCTGATAAAAATTTTTATGGTGTGATAGGTCATACAAGATGGGCAACACATGGAGTTGTTAGCAAAAATAATGCTCATCCATTTGCAAATGATGATCTTACTTTAGTTTGTAATGGTATAATTGAAAACTATAGAAAAATTCAAAACCGATTTGTTGAAATTCCTAAAAATATTCAATCAGATACTGAAATCAGTTTTTACTTTCTCACCTATTTAGTCAATAAATATAAAAATTCAGATGAAGCTATTAGAGTGTTTAAAAGTGTAATTAAAGGAAACTACGCTTTTGTTATATTTATAAAAAAAAATAATTGTTTTTACTTATTAAAAAATGGAAGTCCAATCGCCTTATCACATAATAGAAACTCCTCTTACATATGCTCAGATTCATCTATTTTATCTGATTATAGTGATAAGATTTATCATCTTAAAGATGGTGATATTATTAAAATTCAGCAGTCTAAAATATCTAGTTTAAATAAAGCTAAAATACTTTTTGAAAAAAATGAAATTAAACAAAACCCATATGATAAAGGAAAATATCAACATTATATGTTGAAAGAGATTCATGAACAGCCTGAAGTTATAAAAGCTACTCAAAAAAACTATTTACAAGAATTTTTTAATGATTTTGAAAGCAAATTTAAAAATTTAATTTTAAACAAAAAAATAATATTTGTTGGATGTGGTACTGCATACCATGCCTGTTTAGTTGGGGAGTACTATTTTAATAAATATACAAATATAGATACTTCATCAGAATTAGCTTCCGAGCTTAGATATAAAAAAATAAATAAAGACGAAAAAATATTATTTATTTTTATTTCACAATCTGGTGAAACCATGGATACATTGATGGCTTTAAAATATATCAAAAAAAACAAACATTCCTCTATAGTTATAACTAATTCTTTACAGAGTAGTATGGTAAGGGAGGCTGATGTAACTATACCTACTTATGCTGATAAAGAAGTTGGTGTAGCCTCAACTAAAGCTTTTACTTGTCAAATATTGAGCTTAGCCAATCTTTCTATTGAAATTGGTAAAATGACAAATTCCATATCGAAAAAAGATTATAATAAGAATTTAGCAATTCTAAAGTTATTACCAATAAAGTTGAAAAAATTAATAAAGGATTTTACACCAGAGGCGAAAAAAATTGCAAAAAAATTAAGCCAATCTGATACTTGTTATTTTATTGGAAGGAATATTGTATACCCAATAGCATTAGAGGGATCCTTGAAATTAAAAGAGATATCTTACATGCATAGCGAAGGCTTTCCTGGAGGAGAGATGAAACATGGCCCAATTGCATTGATCGATAAAAAATCATTAACAATTTGCTTATCGCCAAACAACGAACTATATGAGAAATCTATTTCTAATGCTGAGGAAATCGCTGCTAGAAATGGTAAGGTTATAATTTTATCGAGTGTTAAAATTCACAGAAAATCATTAAACACACATAATGTAAGCCTACCCAAAGAAAACTTTATTGACACACCTTTCATTTATACTATTCCTCTTCAACTCATTTCATATTATTTTGCTCTTAATGAAGGTACTGATATTGATCAACCAAGGAATCTCGCTAAATCAGTTACCGTTGAATAAATTGAATACTATTTAATATGAATATCGAAGTTGATAATGAGATTTTAGCTAGTGTAATTGACGCTCGGTTTGGTATCAAACCACAGCTTTCTTCAAATATCGAAAAAGCTAATTTTAAACAAACTATTTTTTTTCCTGAGGATAAATTGAAATCAAATACATTTAATTCAGTGCCTTTAGACACATATGGAATAATCAATAAATCTAAGTTATTTACAAGAGAACCAATTACAGGAGAACAAATATCTTATTTAATTAATGATAATGGCTACACTGTTAAAGATAATAATCCAGATATTAAAATCGAAACAACAGATTATAAAATTTTTTATAGATTTGAAATTAATGAGATTCAACACAAATACTGCTCATCAATTTTTACTAATTTAAAATTTAAAAAAATAAATATTGTTTTTCCAAATAGCAGCACAATACACTTTTTTTCTGAGAATATATCCCTTTTAAAAAAATATATTAAGAAAATTGCTAATAAAAAAATTCAAGAGAGTGATCTTATTAAAATCAAAGTCCCAACTAGTTTATCTATTTATTACTCTAAAAATAATAATACCAAAGAGATTACAATCAAAAATAAATCTTATTTGGGAATATGTTTTGAAATAGTTAATCTTTTAAGCTTAAATACTTTAGACAATAAGAATACGTATAATTCCAGCAATAATAGCAATTACTATATTAATATTCTTTTTTTTAATTTTTATAATTTTTTCCCTAAGTTTATATCTTTATTCATATTTAAATTTTTACTCAGGTTTAATAAATCTTACACATTTTCTAATCAAGTATTAGAAATTAATAATAATTTTAACAAACAAAATAATTTCTTCTCTAATATTATTGATGACAATCAATATCCTAGTTACTTATCAAAAGGAACTTTTTTCCCTAATTTAAAATTAAGTAATAAAAAGTATATTCATGAGATACTTAAGGATGACGATACATACATTCTTTCAAACAAATATAAAATAAAAAACATAAAAAATTTTATTTTTCTATCTGATGGTTCTGATAAAAATTCTTATCAAATCGGTAAAAGCTCATATGATTATTTAAATTTAGATAAATGCTATTACATTACAGACAATCATGGCCTAATCACCACTGTAGATATCGTTGATAATATCGGAATTATCAATCATGAAGATATTGATTCAAAGTATTCAGATAATAAACAATCCAGCATAGATAATTTTTATGCTACAGGTTATGAGCCATCATTACCTAAATTAAAGCTACCCAAAATTTGGCCTTTTAAATCTAAAACCCAATAATTACTTTTATTTAATACATTTAACAATATAATCCTTGCCTCATGAAATGGACTAAAGATAGTTGGAAAAACTTTGAAGCAAAGCAAATGCCTGCTTACGCTGATCAAGGTAATTTAGACTCTGTAATAGAGGAATTATCCTCTATGCCTCCTTTAATATTTGCTGGTGAGACTAGGTCTCTAAAATCACAAATTTATCAAGTTCAAAAAGGAGAGTCCTTTTATTTACAAGGCGGTGACTGTGCTGAGAGCTTTCAGGAATTAAACCCCAATACAATTCGAGATAATTTTAAATTACTATTGCAAATGTCTGTTGTTTTGACTTTTGCAACTAATAAACCGGTCGTTAAACTAGGGAGAATGGGTGGACAATTTGCTAAACCAAGAAGCTCAGACTTTGAAGAAAAAAACGGTAAAAAGCTACCTAGTTATAGAGGAGATATCATCAATTCATTTGAGTTTAACGAGTCCTCTAGAGAACCAGACCCTAAAAGAATGATCAGAGCTTATAACCATTCAGCTTCAACTTTAAATTTATTAAGAGCTTTTGCTCAAGGAGGTTTTGCTAGTTTAACACAATTAAATAAATGGAATTTAGATTTTGCAGATAACTTTGATACAACAAAAAAATTTAAAGAATTATCTGAAAAAATTGCAGAAAGTATAAAATTTATGAATGCCTGTGGTGTAAATGAAAAAAATACAAGAGAACTAAGAGAGACAGATTTTTACACAAGCCATGAAGCACTTCTTTTACCTTATGAACAAGCTTTTACAAGAATAGATAGCACTACAGGTGAGTGGTACAATGTAAATTCTCATTTTTTGTGGGTTGGTGATAGAACTAGAGATCCTAATGGTGCTCACATACACTATTTAAGTGGTATAAAAAACCCTTTAGGTCTTAAAGTAGGACCATCTACAACCATTGATGATTTAAAAAAAAATATTGAGATACT
>LULP01000958.1_pt1 | contig 11774 bp, 11 predicted proteins | sample 728111 | NCBI WGS metagenome assembly LULP01 (sample SAMN03860286, study PRJNA289734) | marine metagenome | biome: seawater column; feature: ocean; material: water; isolation source: Red Sea water column Station 149 - depth 25m | place: Saudi Arabia: Red Sea | collected 2011-10-15 | depth 25 m
GCTTCAGGATCGAGAAGCGCCGTATGCACAGGATTGCCCGATAAAGCCTGAAAAGTCAGCGGTGTGATAAACGCCAATGCGCCTTCGGTCATCACCACACGCACGTCAAAACCAAAATCTTTTAAGCGACGCACCAAGATGGCGCTTTTATAAGCGGCAATGCCACCAGTAACACCGAGAACGATACGACGAGTTTTTAACGCTTCTGCTTCGAGCTTCATTTCGAGCCTATTCCTTGCTAAATCAGCATGGTGCAACCATGCTTTATAAAACATTGCAATGGCGCTCACAATAGCATTAAATAAGCCATTGCCCAAGCCAAAATTTCCACAACAATCCTTGAAAAATCACAGTACAACAATGCATAAAACAGACGACAACACAGCATTTCACGCCACGAAAAAATCTATTAAACATTGGCCTGCGGGTGAACAACCTCGTGAGCGATTATTACAGCATGGCGGTCACGTGCTCTCTGATGCGGAGCTACTAGCGATCTTTCTGCGCACAGGCTATAAGGAGCATAGTGCGGTAGAAATGGCTCGTCAGATGTTGCATCACTTTGGTGGATTACGACAAATACTTGATGCTTCACCTGAGGAAATTATCGCCTTCAAAGGCATGGGCATGGGATTTACAAGAGCAATTACACACGGTGGAAACATTGGATAATCTGCAACTCATTGTCGATTTTCTTAAAATGAAGTTGCGCGCTAAACGCCAAGAGCTGTTTGCGATTTTGTTGCTCAATCAACATTGTCAATTCATTGAATTTAAAGTGCTATTTCACGGCACATTGAGCCAGTGTTCGGTTTCAACGCAGGAAATCATTCGTTATGCCTTGGATCATCATGCGCATCACTTGATTGCAGTGCATAATCATCCGCAAGGTCATGCCCTGCCATCACCTGAAGACTTACAATTTACAGCAAAACTTGCGCAAGCCTGCAAACTGCTTGATATGCAACTGTCTGACCATTTTATCATTAGCCAAAATGAATATTTCTCCTTTGCCGAGCAAGGGATGATTGCGGATTAAATCCAGTCGTAATATGCTAATCGTACAAAGTCATTTATTTTTAAACGATCATGATCATCCGTCAGACTACCAATACCTTTAAGTTACTATTTTCTTGGGAGGGTACGCTGTTGCCAACCATCTTGCCACCGCTTGGTGTGGTGATGTTGCTGTCGGCTGTGGTGGGCGGTTTGGAATATAACAATATTTATCATTTCCCAGAGTTACCACTCATGGGATTTACCTTGATTGGTTTGGTGCTTTCGATTTTTTTGGGGTTTAAAAATACCGCATGTTACGACCGTTGGTGGGAAGCACGAAAGCTTTGGGGAATATTGATCGCCACAGCTCGACATCTCGATCGTGATTGCCGTGTGCTTTCCAAAGCACGTCGTGAACGCACCGTTCAACAAATCATCGTCTTTGCCAACGTATTGCGTGATCGCTTACGCCAAGAAACCAATAATCCAATGAGCCTGCATGAAATCACGGGCATGAGTGAAAATCAAATTCGACTGCTTTCGCAACATGTCAATGCACCGCAATATACCCTGAGTTTGATCCAGTGGGAGTTTATGCAAGCATTAAAAGAAGGTGAAATTAGCGACATTATCTATGCGCAATTGAATCAACATGTGCATGAGCTCAGCCTTGTGCATACAGGTTGTGATCGGATTGCCACGACACCGATTCCGTATGCCTATTCTGTTCTGCTTAATCGTACCGTATATTTTTTCTGCTTTTTATTACCGTTTAGTTTGGGAAGTGTTTTGGGACTTGCTACGCCGATTTTGGTGGGTATTTTGGCTTATACTTTCTTAGGGCTTGATGCCTTAAGTTCAGAGATTGAAGAGCCTTTTGGTACGCAGAGTAATGACTTACCGCTCGATTCAATGGTGCGCACCATTGAAATTGATTTGCTCAGTAGTTTGGGTAAAGCGACACCTGCACCGATCCAAGCCGTGAATAATAACTTGCTTTGAACTGTTGGCTTTATGTGAAAAACAGGTTTTAGAAAACTTATTCTCGTAGCGTTTCCCATGCCTGAAACTGACCTGTCTGAAAAGCGTAAATCATAGAAAATTGTGGAATAACCGCCTCACTCTGATGTGGTCGCAAAAATACATAATCATCTACAGCCACACTATTCTTTGGAATTTGTACCATTTCCTGATTGCTACTGCGACCATACAAAGTGTGTGATGTTGTTCCCTGCGGGTAATGATAATCCGCCATCCAATAACCGCCATAGACAAATGCTGCTTGCTTGAGATGTGGCAAACGATCAAGCATCGGTAATCCAGGAATTTGGCTAAAAGGCAATACTTTCAACACTGGTGTCGCTATCCATAAGGCAGACTGAAAATTCTGTAAGGTCTTTAAATCAAAATCACTCGGCTTTAACAACATTGATCCGAAGGAAATATCATTACAGACTGTTCTCTGACAATGCAGTGCAAAAGTCGGACTGCCTGCACCGTTAAAGCATAAATCTTCTTGCCATAAGGTCGGAAATTCTGCTTTGATCAGTTGTTGATTGTTTTGATAAATCGTCTGTGACTGTTGATAAGACACATCCATACTTTGCAAAATCGTTGGAATCTTGGCAACGTGAGCATCGTAACCCATTAGTCCCGTGAATCGCAGATGTTGTGGATTTGCGTCGATGAGCTGTAATAGTTGACGCATCTCGCTATCTGTCGTCACGCCACCACGATGCAAACCGACATCAATTTCAATATTAATCTGAAGTGTAAAATTGCTTTGCTGATGGTTTTGCTTGGCAATCTCAAGATATTGTCGCAGACGTGCTGTGCTATCTACAAGCCATTGAATATTCGCCTGTTGATATTGTGGAAACTTCGCATAAAAATCCGTGACGACTTTTGCTGGCATCGGCTTACCAAGCAGAATATCTGCATCAGGAAAAGCTTGCAGTATTGCATCCAAGTGTACGGCATGAAACACCATAAAGCGATCACAGCTTAAACCCTGCGTTTGAAACTGCTTAACAATAATTTGTAGAAGCTCAATACAAGCCAAAGATTTGACTACAAGGCGTGGCTGTAGTTGTTGCGAATTAAATGTCTCAGAGCGAGCAAGCATCTGCACAACTTGTCCAATATTCTGTGTCAAAGCATCGATATCGACGATCAACTGCGGCATCGCTGTGCCCTGCTGTTGCAAGTCTTGAGTAAGCTTTTGGAAATATATTTTATTTATCTTTTTCTTATTTTTAAGCATTTACAAAATCTCCTTATCGCAACCCAAGATTAATCTAAAAATAAATTTTGCAAATGTGGATTTAACCATTTTTGCGATGGATTGAGTTGCTGACGCAAGTGCTGAAATTCATCCCATTTTGGATAGAGATTCTGCAAGGTTTTCGCAGTTTGCGTATGCAATTTCCCCCAATGTGGTCGTCCTTGATATTTAAGGAAAATCGGCTCAACCAATGAAAAAATCTGCTGATAATCTTGTTTATGATATTGATGAATCGAAATCGACACCGAATTACCTTGCTCTGCTGGAATCTGATATTCCATTTCATTAAACCGTGTATTACGAGGCGTTGGAAAAATTTTTCCTGACCAATCGACGGACTGCGTCGGCTTCACAAAATACTTTAATGAGCTTTGAAGCGTTGCATTCAACTTGGGAAACAAACGAACCAACTCACAGCACAAAGTCAGAATCGAATCATCTGAGGGAAATGGCTCTTTTCGTGGCAAAATCTCGTCTGCGGTGTCATCCAATGTTTTGAGAATCACTTGATCCGCATGGAGAAACGCCCAAAACTCAACATGCCGATGTTGATCTTTCCATGTCATGATATTGTCTAAGACTTCACGAAGCGGGCATAAACGCTGTTGTTCGTGTAAGCGATATGCAGGACGATTTTGCATGGTAATTTTGGTCAAAATCCCTAAACTTCCCAAAGCCACTCGCCCTAAAGTAAAGATATCTTCATGTTGCATTTCATCACACCACAACAGTTCACCTTCGGCTGTGAGTAACTCAAAACCCGATACCATCGCCGAGAGACATTGCAAACTCGCCCCTGTGCCATGTGTACCTGTAGACACTGCACCTGCCAAGCTTTGCTGATCAATATCCCCTTGATTAATCAGTGCTTGCTGAATAGGATGAAGCATATCTGCCAAAGCATACAAGCGTGTCCCTGCATACAATTGACTTTGACAAGTCGATCTATCATGCGAAATTAAACCTTGCAAATTGTCCAGTGAGATCAGCGTATCATTAGTTGCGACCAAAGGACTAAAAGAATGCCTCGCACCGACCACTCGGATTTTTGAATGACATTGCACAATTTGTTGTAAGGCATTGATGCGATCAGGATAATAAATGTCTTGTGGTTTTGCAGATTGACCACCCGACCAATTCTTCCATGTTTGTGTCATCACTGTCATCCTCGACTGTAACTATTGACTATAAATATTGTTTGTTCGTTTTGCTAACTCATGCTTGGGTGGAATCAGTGGTCGCAAGTTCTGATCATATTTGCGATCAACTTTTTCTAAACGTATCTGCTGTGCCAGTGTCGAAAAGCGTGTTTGCAATGCCGCCAACGTCCATTGTCCAAAGAGTGTGTGCCCACCTTCATAGGCTTGAAGTTGATACTCTTCATTGGTCGTGACATAGCCCATATAGTCATTGCAATACGAGATCAGCCACGTCTTTTCAGACTGAGCGGTTAAAGCTTTGGCAACCGTTTGCTTAAGGCGTTGTCCTGCAACTGTGGTAATTTCCCCTGCACAACATACGATGGTCAGCTCACCCAACTGTACAAGCTGTATCGGTACAATAGAAGGCACAAGTTGGCTGTGTTGAATTGCGCCTGCTTGATATTGACGATTCATTTCAGCGATTAAAGGATCAATGAAACTTGGGGCGATATCTAAACGCTGTCCTAATATTTTCTTTTCACCTGCCTCAAGTACAATAGGCTTATTGCCTTGTGATGCGTACAAGGCTTGATATTTTTCAAACTGAGGATGCTTTGGATTCAGTCTTGCCTTGCGCACGTGACTAGAAAGCAAATTCATCGCCATCACGATTGGCTTTGCGGTGCCTAGCCCATCGACAGGTGTCCCTGCAAAAAATGCACTACCATGACAAGGTTGACTGGTTTTCGCACCGTGCATCCCTCGGCTAAACTCAGGGTCTACATCTACTTTCGACAGGTCAATATATTGCAACACCGCTTCGGCTTTAGATAACGACAACGCTTGCGAGTGCTTCAACGCCTGTAAAGCACAGTCACTTTGCAACTGACCATTTCGCTCGGCATATCGATATTCTGCTTCACCTTGAATTTTATTGCGGATTTTCAGCTGATCTTTACCATGAAAATGTGGCGACACGTCCCCTGCTGTTGATTGCGCAAAGATCGCCACTGGAGCATTAACACCTTGAGATGACAAGCTCTGTGATGCCGTACTCTGTGATGATAAGTATTGCTCGGTACTTGCGGCAGCATAGCCCTTATTATCGCCATCATAGGCATCGAGTTGATTACCCAAACAGGTCGCATGCACCCCAAACAACGACATTAATGCACACAATTGACCATTCTGATAAATGCCTAAGACCTTCATCTCACGATCTAAGGCAATATGGGCTTCAGACAACTTGTGTTGTTCTACTTCAGGATTCTGATTATAAGCATCTAAAGAGCGATTCTATGCCACAGGTATATGCGTCGCAAAGGTATTCTGTGCTGTTCGAAGCTCGCACTCTCCCATCGTTTGATACGCATCAGCAATACTTTGCACAGCTGCTTGCACAATCAAATCAACATGCTCTGCAACAAAGCCTGGCGTCGGCATATTGTACAAGGCGTCATAACTACAACCACCGGGTGCAGAATGCGTATGCGTTGCCATCAACACCAGTTTTTCTTCATCAAACCATGTGTATTTTGATAGTGATTGAACAATGCCATCTCGCATCGCAAAGGTGATACAGCCCAAATCTAAACAACAGAAAATAATCGGTTGCCCTTCACTCTGATCCGCATCGACTGAAATTAAGATCGTACGTGCAAATAATGCGGTACGTTTTTTTGTAGCACGATGTGACATTTGTCCGTATCCGAACATTGCCAAATTTTTTGCTTCGATATGAATTTCTTGTTTAGCCCTTTCATCAAGACTTCCAAGAAATAATGCCAAAAACTAAGACCTAGAAAACTAAGACCTAAAAAGCTAAGGCTTCACTGCAACGACAGTGAGCTCCACCAAAACACGTGGATCGTACAGTTTCGCTTCAACACAGGTGCGTGGTAATGCCTCTATATCAGCCACCCAAGTATCCCAAACTTCATTAAAAGCGGCGTAGTCCTTTTGAATATCTTTGAGATAAATGGTCACGGATAAAATATTACTTTTATCTGTTCCTGCATCGGCAAGAAACTGATCAATGATGTCAAAAGTTTGTTGTGTTTGCCCTTTGATATCTAAGTCAAAATCCGTCGCCAACTGCCCTGCGAGATGCACCAAGTTGCCTGCAATCGCCACTTCTGAAAAGCGTTTTGAAACCTGTAAGCGTTGTACCGCCATAGAAAGTTACCAATTTTAATTCTTAGATTAGCATTTGAAGTGCAACACCATATTGTTGCCATAATACCTGACTCGGACTTTTAAAGCCGAGTCTTTTTCTAGGGCGGTGATTCAGAAGTTGAGTTATTTCTGCAATATAAGCATCTGTATACATATTCAACTCACTGCCTTTCTTAATATATTGCCTGATTAAACCATTTGTATTTTCATTCGTACCTCTTTGCCAAGCACTATAAGGATCAGCGAAATACCAGTCTATTTCTAATGCTTGAGCAGTATGCTCATGCAGACTGAACTCTTTACCATTATCTGCGGTAATCGTTCTTAGTTGATCTTTGATCGGCTTGAGCAGAGTAATTGTCGCTTGGCTAATTTCTTCTGCCTTCCGTGTTTGGCATTTCTTGAGCCATAAATAGCCAGTTTTGCGATCAACGATAGAAACTAATGATTGCTTATGATGCTTACCCACAATCGTATCTATTTCTAAATCACCAAAACGAGTGCGTTGTTCAACCTCAGTGGGACGATCATGGATACTTTTACGATTGCTTAGTTGACCACGAGTTTCAGGAGAACCGTATTTTCTCTTTCTTTGATTTCTGAACCGTAGATTGAGAAATAACTTTCCACCTGTATCTTTATCTTGTCGTATGAAACGATAAATTGAATGCAAGCTGACAGAAACATGTGAGGCGATCTGTTCAGGACTCCATTGATGCTTGAGATGAGAAATGACGAGAGCCCACATTTCATGAGGGATTCTTTTAGGATTAGAGCAATGGCGTCTTTTGGCGAGTTGATGAGCATGTTTAGCGAAATAACCGTTTCTTGCTCGATTACGTTGAATTTCTCTGGAAATGGTTGAAGATGAACGATTCAGTCTACATGCGATATGACGCTTAGAAAAACCTTCACGTAACAAGGCATAAATCTGATATCTTTCTTCTAGAGTGAGATGAGTATAGTTCATGAATGCAACTTTGACTTTGGTCGGTCGGAAGCAAAATGCTAGCTCATCTTGCTTCTTTCCAATAATTTAATCTCTGTTGCACTTCATTTGAGAATCTAAGATTTAAAAAAATGTGTTAAAAGCTCTTACAAGCTTGACCTAAACTCATCACGCTATTCAAGTAGCGCACATTCATAAAAACTTAAAGCAATACTTTTCGATCTGAAGAAGATGGGATATTGAGAGATTCACGGTATTTTGCTACGGTACGTCTTGCCACATCAATGCCTTCATCTTGTAGCAATTTGGCAATCGCATTGTCCGAGAGTGGTTTTTTTTGATTTTCTACAGCGATCAATTTTTTGATCATGGCACGAATCGCCGTTGAAGAGCATTCTCCGCCAGTCGCTGTACCCACATGACTGGAGAAAAAGTATTTTAATTCAAACAAACCATTAGGGGTCAAAATATATTTATTGGTCGTCACCCGAGATACAGTCGATTCGTGCAATTCCACTTCATCTGCCACATCACGAAGCACCAAAGGTTTCATGCCCTCTGCACCAATTTCGAAAAAATCACGCTGATGCTCGACAATACAAGTCGCAACTTTTAACAGTGTTTTATGACGCTCATCAATGCTTTTGATAAAATTCTTTGCTTCGAGCATTTGGGTTTTGAGATATTGATTATCAGCACTTTGATCGGCACGTTTAATCATGCCAGCATAGAACGAGTTGACTCGAAGTTTTGGCAACACATCAGGATTGAGGAAAACATGCCAACGTTCATTTTTCTTTTGCAAAATCACATCAGGCGTTTGATAGTCTTGTTCTTGTTCTTGGAATTTTGCACCCGGTGCAGGATCAAATGATTTGAGCAAAGTCATTGCTTGCTTGAGCTGATCCATATCGAGCTGAGTTTTACGCATCAACTTATTAATATCATTGGTCAGTAATAATTCAGCATTTTGTAGTAACAATTTGGCATGTTGTTTCAACATTGCATCGGATTGATAATGCTCAAGTTGAATCGCTAAACACTCCACCAAGTTGCGACTGGCACTGCCCAGCGGATCAAGTCGTTGAATATGCTTGAGCACCACCATGACTTCATCGAGTTCAAGCTCTTCCTCAACATCGGCTTGATGCAGAATATGTTGTGCAGAAACAAGCACCTCTTCAAGCTCGCAATCCAAATAACCACGCTCATCCAAGGCATCAACAATACAGTGTGCAATGACTTTTTCGACGTCATTGAGATGCAATAGATTAATCTGCCAAAGCAAATGTTCCTGTAAGCTATCACTGCTGGTTCGATTGTCTTCACGCTCTTCAAACTCAGGCGTCGCCATCGCCGTAGATTGATGCGTATAGACGTCGTCCCAATCGGTATCGACGGGTAGATCGTCTGGAATGGTATCTTGTTGCATCTGATCTTGTAGCGTTGGATCGACTTCTTCTTTTTTGGCTTCGCCGTATTCTTCTTCGATTTTTTCTAATAATGGATTACTGTCGAGCTGTGATTGAATTTCTTGTTCTAATTCCAATGCTGACAATTGCAAAAGCTTAATCGCCTGTTGAAGCTGAGGTGTCAGCGAAAGTGAGTTCGAGACTTTTAAACCTACCGATAACTTCATTGCAAATTGTCCACCTAAAATCAGGTTTAAACGAATTTCATTTTTATCACTAATGATAAAACACGAACTTCATTTAAGGAAAAGGAAAAAGCAAGCTTCGTCAAAAGTTCAATCACAATTTTGACTGCATAGCAAAATCTATGCCTAGATTTATATTAGCTACACAATTCTATAAAAGCAATGTAGCCCAATACAAATTGATGACCGTTGATCGCTTGCTAACCAAATCGCATTTTTCTCTTATGAGGTATAGATTGTCTGAGAATTTATCTATGAAATTTATTGCATTTTTTCTTTATGAAGACTGCCTGAACACCACTGTATAATATATGCATTTTGTAAGGGGCGATCATTTCACTTTGACTTACATTAAAATGGTTAAAAATATTAAAAAACCTCACGAAAACAATACATTATCGCACCGGTTGGCGGCGAAGAGTTTGCCATTATTTTGCCTATCTGTGTCACCGAAGCAGCACACAAAATCTTTGAACGTGTCCGACACAATATCGAGCAAGACCCGCTTGACAACGATCAACAACAGATTCATTACATAGTCAGTATTGGATTCTCAGAAGTTACATCCACAGATCAGCATTCGGAAGATATCTTTAAGCGTGCCGACAAAGCACTTTACCAAGCCAAAGCCAATGAGCGCAATCAAGTCTTTTGTGGCAACACGGCCGCATCACATACATAAATTCAATTATTTTAAACGCCAAACCCAATGCTTCGGATTCGCATGATCACGCTGGCGATCACCCAATATTTTCAGTACCAAAACCAAACTTAACAGCAATAATAAATACCACGAGCCAAGCTTACCCCATCCCACCATATGCCACGCATCGACTTGCGATGGATACAGCCAAATTTGATAAAAGGTACTAATATTCTCTGCAATCCAAATCACAAATGCTAAACACAAGAGAATCAACAACATCGGCAATTTAAACGTATGCTGTTGCAGTTGAAAGTAAACCTTGGTTTTCCAAAAAATAAATACTGAAATCGCAAACAAAATCAGTCGAATATCAGGAATAAAAAATTTGGTCATAAAGTTGATATACGACACCACCGCCAAAGCCAACATCACTGCAAATGATGGTAAATGATCTATTCGAACTTGATATAGCCGTAAACTTCGTGCAAAAAAACTGCCTACAGCAGAATACATAAAGCCTGCAAAGAGCGGTACCGTGTAGAGCTTAAATACCGCAGGTTGCGGATATTGCCACGATGCAATCGCAGGATGGGTGAGAAACAATTCCATACCCATTGCCATGATGTGAAATAGCGCAATGACTTTGGCTTCCGACCAACTTTCTAACTTAAAATACAAAAGGAAAATCTGCACCACAACAGCAAATATGAGTAAATAGTCATAACGATACAAGCCATAAAATGACTCATGTCCCATCGGCGCTGTAATCACAAAAGCAAGCAACAACAATATGCCAAACAATGCTGCGCAGACTGCTTTTGCGACAAATTCAGCGATAAGCTTTGCGCCGTTGACAATGATTTCCACGGATATATTCAACTCGTCAGTCTTTATAGTCGTGCATTAAAGTGTGCAGACGATTACAAATATTTTTGACTATATTCATGTACCGTATCGACAAAGACTTTCGGCATCGCAGGATCAACCCACTGAGTAATACCATGTCCAAGATTTGCCACATAGCCAGTTTTTTCGCCATTGGCATAAGCTTGGTCGATCATTCGTTTTACCGCTGCTTCAATGGCTTTTGGTGTACCGTACAATGTTGCAGGATCAAGATTACCTTGTAACGCAACACGTCCAGCAACTTGAGTTCGAGCTTGTGTAAGCGGTGTCGTCCAATCCAAACCGAGCGCATCAGCGCCACTTTCCAGCATTTCAGGAATCCACAAGCCACCACCTTTGGTAAAGACAATCACAGGGACACGTTGTCCATCTTTTTCTTTGGTTAAGCCTGAGATGATTTTTTGCATATAGCGCAGTGAAAAATCAATATAATCTTGATGTGCTAATGCCCCGCCCCAGCTGTCAAATATCTGCACCGCTTGTGCACCTGCGTCAATTTGTGCATTCAAATAATCAATCACCGAATCTGCAAGATGATCAAGTAAGGCATGCATCAGCTCAGGTTTTGCAAACAGCATTTCTTTGCTATAACGAAAATCTCGACTTGAACCACCTTCTATCATATAGGTTGCCAAAGTCCACGGACTGCCTGAAAAACCAATCAACGGTACAGCACCGCCAAGCGCAGAACGAATGGTCGATACTGCTCGCATGACGTAATCTAAATCGCTCGCTGAGTTAAGCTTTGGAAGCTGCGCAATATCTTGTTCGGTACGCACCACTTTTTGGAATTTCGGACCTTCGCCTGTTTCAAAATATAGCCCCAAACCGAGCGCATCAGGAATGGTGAGAATATCTGAAAATAAAATTGACTTAGCTATTGAAACACTAAAATCCACAGAAGTTTTAACTAAAGAGGGATTTAAAGTTATGGTTTATTGCAATGACGATCCTTTGATGGCAAAAAGGTTAGAAAATGCTGGAGCGTGTGCAATAATGCCTTTGGCTGCACCAAT
>LULP01000713.1_pt1 | contig 11765 bp, 8 predicted proteins | sample 728111 | NCBI WGS metagenome assembly LULP01 (sample SAMN03860286, study PRJNA289734) | marine metagenome | biome: seawater column; feature: ocean; material: water; isolation source: Red Sea water column Station 149 - depth 25m | place: Saudi Arabia: Red Sea | collected 2011-10-15 | depth 25 m
AGGTTCAAAGATTTGCAAACCCTGGATTGTTCCTGGGAGAACAACTAATTTTAAAGGAAAGATTGGTAAGTTAATTGGCTTCAATGATGTCTCTTAAAGGTTCATAGATATTTCTACTATTTTTATTGGTCATTATTAAAATGATATCAAAATGTGAATAATTTTTTGAGACTGATTTAATCAAATCTTCATGGGAATTATAAATATTCCCCTTATTATTTTTAAGAATTGATTTATGATCCAGCCATAGAATATCACTGTCTAAACTATCAATTGAAAATAGTTCTTCTCCATGAAAACCTCCCGACATTGTGTTAGACCCAAGTTCTATAATATTTAGTATATTTTTGCCGTTATATTTTTCTTGAACTGCTCGAATAGTAGATTTTATAGCTGTTGGATGATGCGCAAAGTCGTCTAGTATTGTTATTCCATTAAAAGTCCCCTTCTCTTCGAGTCTGCGAAGTACACCACTAAAATCTTTTAGCCCGTCATAAGCAACATTAAGATTTATTCCATAAGATGCAGCAGAAATGATTGCTGCAGCTGCATTTAGATTGTTATGAGAACCATAAAAAGGTAAATCATTTATATTGACTGAATTTCTATCAAATTTAATAGTTGAGGAAGATGAATCAAAGCTGGCAATGCTCTCATCACCATTAATTTCAATAATATCTGCCCAGCACCCCTTGCTAATAACATCTAATGCATTTTTATCATGGTTAAATAAAATGATTTTTCCGCTGCTCGGAATAATCTTTAATAAGTGATGGAATTGTTTTTTTATTTCATCTAAATCGTTAAATATGTCTGCGTGATCAAACTCAATATTATTTATCAAAAGAATATTTGGAGAGTAATGAATAAATTTTGATCTCTTGTCAAAAAATGCTGAATCATATTCATCTGCCTCGATCACGAAGATTTCATCACTCCCTATTTTTGCAGAGAACGAAAAATCAGGTGATATACCTCCTATGAGATAACCTATATCCATACCCAAAGACTGAAATATTTTTGCAATCATGAAGGATGTTGTCGTTTTTCCATGAGTCCCTGAGACAGCTATCACAAATCTATCTTTGATAATGTCACCAAGCATCTCAGGTCCAGATTTATAGGGGAAGTTTTTGTTTAAAATTTCTTCCACACATTTATTTCCCCTAGAAAGTGCATTTCCAATTACATATAGATCAGCTTCAGGCATTGAGGATGGCTCAAACCCTTTTGTTAATTCGATATCTAATTCTCTTAGTTGATCTGACATTGGAGGATAAAAATTGTTATCTGATCCACTAACCTTATGACCAGACTCAATTAAAATTCGAGCCAATCCTCCCATAAACGTTCCGCAGATTCCTAGGATATGAATTTTCATAAATACTTTTAATAATTAGAACATTTTTGCTAGCATAGTTAAATCTTTACTTAAGCTATGAAGAAAAATGCTTTTTATGCTCAATCAGGTGGTGTAACTTCTGTTATTAATGCTACTGCTGCTGCAGTAATTCAGGAAGCAAAGAAATTTCCAAATCAAATAAATAAGGTTTATGCAGGGCAAAATGGAATACTTGGAGCACTCCGCGAGAATCTAATAGATACCTCTAAAAATGCAAAAGAATATAAAAGGCTTATAGAGGTTTTTAAAGCTCATGATATTGGTTACTTTTTTTATAATGGTGGTAATGATTCTGCAGATACTGCATATAAAGTATCTCAGATAAGTAAAAGTCTTGGCTATAACTTAACCTGTATTGCAATACCTAAAACAGTTGATAATGATTTAGCTGTTACGGATACATGTCCAGGATTTGGGTCAGTTGCAAAATATGTTGCAATATCGACTCAAGAAGCAAGTCTTGACGTTCAATCAATGATGGAGAGTTCTACAAAAGTCTTCATCCTAGAGGTAATGGGAAGACATGCTGGATGGATTGCTGGGTCTTCAGCTCTTGCAAAACAAGATAACTCTGATGCTCCTCACATAATTCTTCTTCCGGAGATTACTTTTAATCAAACTGCTTTTTTAAAAAAAGTAAAAGAGACTGTAAACAAATTAGGTTACTGTGTTGTTGTAGCTTCAGAGGGAATAAAAAATAATAAAAATAAGTTTCTTGCTGAAGCTAATACAAAAGATGCTTTTGGCCATGCGCAACTTGGTGGAGTTGCTCCTTTTTTAGCAAATCTTATCTCTCAAAGACTAAAACTTAAAAATCATTGGGCGGTGGCTGATTATCTTCAAAGAAGTGCTAGACATATTTCTTCAAAAGTTGATTTAGAACATGCTGAGGCAGTTGGAAGATATGCCATTAAATATGCAGTTAAAGGTATGAATGGTGTTATGCCAGTGATAAAAAGAAAAAAGACTTCGAGATATTCTTGGGAAATAGTTCCTGCGAAACTCTCTAAAATAGCAAATGTAGAAAAAAAACTACCAAAAAGCTTTATTACAAAAGATGGCTTTGGCATAACTAAGAAAGGTATAGATTATTTTAGTCCTTTGATTCAAGGTGAAGGGCCTGTAGATTATAAGAATGGTCTTCCAAAGCTAGAAAAACCAAAATTAATTCTTGCTAAGAAAAAACTACCTAATTGGAAGTAGATTCAGGTCTTTCAACCCTTATCGATAAAACCCTTTTATAACCTTGAGGTAAAGATCGTCCTCTTTTTGCTCGTTCAAGTTTAAATCCTTCTAGTTCTTTCGAAGAAAACGCCCTAATATTTCCATTGTCTCTTTGAATATTTAATTTAGATCCTTCGCTAAACGGTTTTACAATAATTAATCTTTCCTTCTTTTCAACAAACTGTTTTTTAGGAATATTTATTATTTTAGTGCCTTTGCCTTTTGCTAGGACCGTTAGCTCATCTAAATTAAAAATTAATAACTTCCCAAAGTTGGTTACGGCAGCTATATATTTATCATCTTGCATAATTTTCTCACAAGGAAGAATCTCAGCGCCGTCAGGAACCCTCATAAATGCTTTACCTGTTTTCTTATTGGAGATCATATCTTCAAAGTTTGCGAGGAATCCATACCCAGATGTATTAGCAATAAGAAACTTATCCTCACCTTTTCCAATTGCAACACTCATAAATTCAACTCCTGAGCTAGAAGTAACTCTTCCTGTTAAAGGCTCGCCCAGGCCTCTTGCAGAAGGGAGTGTATGCGCAGGCAATGTATAAGCTTTGCCAAGAGCATCAATAAATACGCAGGGTTGATTATTTCTTCCTCGACTAAAGTCTTTTAATTTATCCTCTCCTCTATAGGAAAGAGTTGAAGGATCTATTTCGTGACCTTTGGCACTTCTAATCCAACCTGCATTTGAAAGAACAATTGTTACAGGATCAGATGTTATAGTATCTTCCTCAGAGAACATCTTTGCGCTTGAAGATTCAATAATGGGAGAGTTTCTTTCATCTCCAAAGTTTTCCTTTATTTCTTTTAATTCATTTTTAATAAAGGTTTTCAATCTTGCCTTTGAATTAAGAATCTTCTCAAGTTCTTTTTTCTCTTTTTTAAGAGCATCTCTTTCTTCTTCTAATTTAATTTGTTCAAGTTTTGCAAGCTGTCTAAGTTTTATCTCTAATATTGCATTAGCCTGAATATCAGATATTTTAAATTTTTTAGTGAGTTCTTTTTTGGGATCATCTGATTGTCTGATGATCTTAATTACTTTATCTAGATCGAGATAGACAATTAATAAGCCTTCTAATATATGCAATCTATCATCTACTTGATCGAGCCTGTGCTCGAGCTTTCTGGTTACTGTTGTTTTCCTGAATGCTATCCAGTCGCTAAGAAGATCTTTTATTGAGTAAACCTTAGGTGACCCTTTTAGAGAAATTAAATTAAAGTTACCCCTGTAGTTTTTCTGCAGGTCTGTTGATGCATATAAATGATTCATGAGATCCTCTGCATTAACTCGATTCGATTTTAAGCTTATTACTAATCTTGTTGGCTCCTCATGATCGCCCTCATCTCTGAGGTCGACAATCATTGGAAGTTTTTTATTTATCATTTGATTTGAAATTTGCTCTAAAACTTTTGAGCCAGACGTTTGATGAGGAAGGTCAGTTACAATGATGTCATTGCCTTCTTTTTTCCAAGCACACTTCATTTTAAAAGCACCTCTTCCGGTGCTATATATTTCATTTAAATCTTCTGGAGATGCAACAATTGGAGCATTGTTAGAAAAATCTGGTCCCTTAATATATTTGAGGATTTGATCAACAGAAGTTTTTGGATTTTCTAAAACATGGATAGTTGCATCAATTACCTCTGTCATATTGTGTGATGGGATATCTGTAGCCATACCAACTGCTATGCCTGTAGTCCCATTAAGTAAAATGGATGGAACTTTTGCTGGAAAGATTACTGGCTCAAGAAGTGATCCATCGAAATTTGGCTGCCAATCCACTGTTCCTTGCTTTAACTCATCTATTAGAAGATCTGAAAATTTTGTTAGTTTAGATTCTGTATATCTCATTGCCGCAAAAGATTTAGGATCATCTTGCGATCCCCAATTTCCTTGACCATCTACAAATGGGTATCTAAATGAAAAATCTTGTGCCATTAAAACCATCGCTTCATAAGCAGCACTATCACCATGTGGATGGAATTTACCTATTACATCTCCAACAGTTCTAGCAGATTTCTTATACTTTGATGATGCATTTAGTCCAAGTTCTGACATTGCATATAAAATCCTTCTTTGTACTGGCTTCAGCCCATCTCCAATATTGGGTAAAGCTCGATCCAAAATGACATACATCGAATAATTGAGATATGCATTTTCTGCATATTTTTTAATGCTTTGTTTATCTAAATTTTCTTTAGTCATTAAATCTCCGCTAAGTTACCTTTCTTTTCAAGCCATTCTTTTCTATCTGGAGCTCTCTTTTTAGAAAGCAGCAGATCAAATACTGAGTTTGCATTATCAGAACTACTTAAAGTTAGTTGAACTAATCTTCTTGATTCAGGCTTCATAACCGTCTCTCTTAATTGAGAAGGATTCATTTCTCCAAGCCCTTTAAATCTTTGAATATCTATCTTAATTTTCGAGTTCTGTTTTTTAATTTTCTTAACAATAGATTCTTTTTCATTCTCATCGAGGGCATAAAAAACTTCTTTTGCAGCATCAATCCTATATAACGGAGGCATGGAGACAAAGATTTTTCCTGAGGTTACTAAATTCTTATAGTGTCTTAGGAATAATGCACATAATAAAGTTGCTATGTGCAGTCCATCTGAGTCGGCATCAGCAAGAATACAAATCTTTCCATATCTTAGGTTGGAAATATCTGTATCTCCTGGCAAAGATCCAATAGCAGTCGCAAGATCTTTAATTTCTTGAGATTTTATTATGTCTGCACTTTCTAAATCCCAGGTATTAAGAATTTTTCCTCTTAAAGGCATTATTGCCTGAAACCTTCTATCTCGAGCTTGCTTTGCAGACCCTCCTGCTGAGTCTCCCTCAACTAAAAATAGTTCACTCTCTTCAATGTTGTCGCAGTTACAGTCAGAAAGCTTTCCAGGAAGAGCTGGACCTTTAAATGTTTTCTTTCTATCAACTTTTGTTGAGCTTTTAATCCTCTTTTGAGCAGCGGCAATTGCTAGATCTGCAATCTTTTCACCCTCTTCGGTATGTTGGTTAAGCCAAATACTTAGAGAATCTTTTGTTGAAGATGAAACAAAGCTCATATGATCTTTGGAATCAAGTCTCTCTTTAGTTTGACCAGCGAACTGAGGATTCTTTAACTTTGAAGAAATAACAAAGATGCAGTTAGCAAGAATGTCATCAGAATTAATTTTTATCCCTTTTGGAATCAAATTTCTGTAGTCACAGAATTCTTTTATTGCCTCAAGAAGACCAGACTTAAACCCGTTTAAATGAGAACCGCCTAATGCAGTGGGAATTAAGTTTACATAAGTTTCTTTGAGTAAATTATTTGAAGCCTCTTCAGTCCAATTCACTGCTACATCTAATGCTTGATCATCGGAAGTTTTGGAAAGAATAATAGTTTCATCAAGAAGTTTCTCGTTACAACCTGAAAACTCATCGAGGTAGTCGCTCAGTCCCTCATCAAAAATCCATTTAATTCTCTCATTCTTTTTTTCATCAAAGTAATCTATTTGAAGACCTGGGCAAAGAACTGCCTTAGCCTTTAGTAAATGTTTTAAGCTCTTTTTGTTTATCTCTAATGTTTCGAAGTATTGTTTGTCTGGATAAAATCTAATTGTGGTTCCTGAATTCGTAGCTCCAACATCACCAATTGATTTCAAATTATTGTCTTTGTCTCCGGCAGAGAAATTTATTTCATACTCTTTTGAATCACGTTTAATTTTTACATTAAGTTTGGTGGATAAAGCATTTACTACAGAAACTCCGACTCCATGAAGCCCTCCAGAAAAACCATAATCTTCTCCAGAGAACTTTGCTCCAGCATGAAGCTTACACATAATTAATTCAACGCCTGTTAGCTTATGCTCAGGATGGACATCAACAGGCATGCCTCGTCCATTATCTGAGACTTCAACGCTATTATCTTTATAAAGATTTACTTTAATGCGCTTACAATAACCTGATAAAGCTTCATCTACAGAGTTATCCAGAACTTCTTGAATAAGATGATTTGGGCATGAAGTATCGGTATACATACCTGGTCTTTTTTTGACGGGATCGAGACCCGACAAAACCTCAATTGCTTTTGAATCGTAAGCCTTTTTTGACAATGTTAGATACCTTTATAAGCATTGCAACTATTTTACTCTAAGCTTAAGTAATATAAAGAAAATAATTCCTTAATGTAAAGTTTACTTGACACTTTATATTGACACAGATAGCATAAAGGTTGTTTAATGCAACCCAATTATTATAGTTATGTTTAAAAATCTGGTCTTAATATCATTCATTTCTTTGCCTTTAGCATCTGAAAACCTTTTAGATATTTATAACGAAGCTCTTGATAATGATCCTCAATATAAGTCTTCAGAATATTCTCTTTTAGCTGGTAAAGAATTTGTTGTTCAAGGGAGAGCAGGACTTCTTCCAAATGTTACTTTGAGTGGATCAACAAACTGGAATGAATATTATCAATTTGATGAGTTGCAAAGTGCTTATAACAACAGCTCAGTGACCGCCAGATTAACACAACCTCTTTTTAGGCTTGATTCTTGGTTTAACTTTAAAAGATCAAAAAAACTTACGGATGCTTCTGAAGCTGACTTCGCTTATGCGCAACAAAATTTGATTATTAGAACAGTAGAAAAATATTTTGGTGTTTTGAGAGCCATTGATAATCTTAATGCTGCTGTTTCAGAAGAAAAAGCAATTAAAAAGCAGCTTGACCAGATCCAACAGAGGTTTGAAGTTGGGCTTTCTGCTATTACGGAAGTACAAGAGGCACAATTAGCATATGATTTAAGCGTGGCAGCAAAGATTCGTTCTGAAGGTGCGCTTTTTAATGCAAGAGAAGAGCTTAATTCTTTAATAGGGAGAGAAATATTCTCGATAGATTCTCTCAAGGCAGATATTGTTCCAGAAAATCCTAACCCTACAACTAAACAAGAATGGGTTGATATTGCTCTTAAAAATAACTATAGACTTCAAGCATCAGTACTTCGAAGAGATGCATCACAAGATTCAGCTAGAAGCTCAGCCTCTGAGCACTTACCAAAAATTAATATTGTTGGAACAGAATCGGAATCAAATACCAATCAATATACATATGAAGGTTTTGAAGATTTAGGTTTTCAAGCTCCCAGTGAGACACAAAGAAAGAACTATAGCCTCAGCCTTTCAATACCGATCTCTCAAGGTGGTGCTGTCAGTTCAAGAAGAAGGCAGGCCTATGCCGAATACAATAGAGCTGTTGAAGAAACACTTTTTGCGCAAAGAACAGTGATTCAAGAAGTTAGATCTGGGTTCTCAAATGTAATTACTCTTGGCGCCAATTTAAAGGCTCAAAAACAAGCCGTTGTTTCAGCTAACAGTGCACTTGAAGCAACAAGAGTTGGATATGAAGTTGGAACAAGAAATATTGTGGATCTTCTTCAAGCTGAAAAGAATCTTTATACCGCTGAAAAGAATCTAGCAAATGCAAAATATGACTATTTGCTCTCTCAATTAAATCTTGAATTAGCGGCAGGGACTTTAAGCCCTCAAAGTATTAATGAGATTAACGGCTATCTCAATTAATGCCAGAACTCCCTGAAGTAGAAACCACTAAGAATGCCATCCTCCCTTTCAAGGGCAAGACTCTTAAACGAATAATTGTTAATAATCCATCTTTGCGTTGGCCAGTAGATGAAAAATCAATTAATAAAATAAAAGATGTAAAAGTATTATCTATTTCCAGGAGAGCAAAATATATATTTTTAAATCTGGATGAAATGACAATAATAATTCATCTAGGTATGACGGGTACTTTTAGAATACAAAGTCCTTATTTTTAATGATCCTAGAAGATTTGGGTCTCTGCATTTATCAAAAGAGCCACAAGATCATTTCTTAATAAAGCATCTTGGTCCAGAGCCGCTTGAAGATGACTTCAATTCAGAATATCTCTATAAAAAAATAAAGAAAGCAGGAGTATCTACAAAGAGCTTTTTAATGAATCAAAAGAACGTAGTAGGTATAGGAAATATTTATGCTTGTGAGATATTATTCAGCTCAGGTATTTCTCCTAAGAGAAAAATTAAATACCTAAATAAAAGTCAATGCGAAGAAATGGTTAAAAATACAAAGAGGATTATCAAAGAAGCAATAACTAAAGGTGGAACTACCTTAAAAGACTTTTACTCCGCGGATGGTAATAAGGGTTATTTCAAAATTGAGTTAAACGTTTATGATCGAGAGAATGAAGACTGCCGAGTGTGTAAAGAAAAGATTTTTAGGTTTGTTCAGAATCAGAGGTCAACTTTTTATTGTAAGAGCTGCCAGAACTAATGATTCAGTTTAGCTTTAAGAGCCATTTCTACATTCTCATGAACAAAATTTGAAATATCTCCGCCCAGGCTAGCAATTTCTTTAACAAGGCTTGATGATACATAAATAAGAGTGTCCTTAGGAGTTAAGAAAATACTTTCTATGTCTGGAGCAAGTGCCCTATTCATTGTAGCTAGTTGAAACTCATGCTCAAAATCAGATACTGCTCTCAAACCTCTGATGATGGCACATGCATTATTTTCCCTTGCAAGATCAACTGTAAGTTTCTTTTTAAATGCAACGACTTCAATCTTTTCATTATCAGCATAGATTGAGCTCACTAAGTCTAATCTTTCTTCAGAAGAAAAAAGTGGATTTTTCATATCTGTCTCGGCAACACTAATAATAACCTTATCAAAAAGCACAGTTGCTCTTTCAACAATATCCATATGTCCAACCGTAATTGGATCAAACGAACCTGGGTAGATTGCTACTTTCATAGCAAAATAATACCTAAATTGTTATCTATTTGGAAATGTCAGAGTGCTTCGAAATGTATATCCGCATTTTTAAGTCTTTCAACTAACACCTTCCCAAGACCTGATGCGCTTGTCAGGACACCGCCATACTCGGAGCCTCCTGGAAGCGTTTCGGGATCTTCAAGAAGTGATAATGCGCATTCAGCTGCAAACTTTGATGTTACTTTATAACCAGGATCGCCTTTGCCAAACATTCTATAAAGAGACTTTTTACCATCTTCTGTTTCAACAAGATACTTACACTCAAACCAACCATTTTCTTGAACCTCTAAAGAAGGCCCCTCTCCTGGTTTTCTTAAGAATGATCTGACAATTTTCCTAAAAGGAGATATAAGAGTTAAACCTAGCAACCCTAGTCCAAGAGTTGAAAAGAAGGCTTTACCCCAACTTGTATGAAAGGCATGTTCCTGATAGGTAAAGTTGCTTCCATATGATTTTTGATGTTCGGTCAAAAGAGCCTCACTTCTCCTGACTACTCTTGTATTAGCGCCTGCCATAACAAATGGACCTGACCATGCATTTAAATCTTTTTGTTTTGAAATCTTAAACACATCGGAGCTTAATTTCTTTTGCTCATTTGTATATGATCCTTCTGGATTAAGAAGGAAAGGATCACGGATTTCTTTTCCAAGATCTAAATCTCCCATGGCAAACATTGTCTCTATAGTCCCGCCTGAAGCTTCTCCTTTCCATGAGTGAAATGAATCAACTCTCTTTACAGGCTTGTTTAGAGAACTTACTGCAAAGAAAGTTCCAATATCTGAAGGTATTGAATCAAACCCACAAGATGGAATTATTCTTATACCTTTTCTTGATGCTTCCTCATGATGTTTCTCAATCAACCCTTTAACCCAAAAGTTCTCACCTGTGATATCAACATAATGCGTTCCATTTTCAACACATGCTGCAACAAGTTTTGATCCATATCTATGAAATGGGCCAGCGGTTGATAAAACAACTTTTGACCTTGAGCAAATATTTCTTAACCCTTCTTCATCATTAGAATCAGCAATTAAAATTTCAACATTTGCAGAAAGTTTGTTAGCTACATCCTGTAATTTCTCTAGATTTCTTCCTGCTATTGCCCACTTAATTTCAAGCTCTAACGATTGAAAATATTTAACGCATAGCTGACCAGTAAAACCGGTTGCACCATATATAACAATATCAATATCTTTATTCATATCTTCATTTTATCAACATAAGCACTTGACACATATGCTAAATTAAAAAAAGTAAATTAAAGGAAGTAAATATGGAAATATCTATTAAAAATAGATTGCCTGTAACAGTTCTGTCAGGCTTTCTTGGCGCGGGAAAAACTACAGTTTTAAGTCACATTCTTAACAATCGTCAAGGAAAAAAAGTTGCAGTCATTGTTAATGATATGAGTGAAATAAATATTGATGCTGGCATCGTAAAAAATGAAGTCTCACTAAATCATAGTGAAGAAAAACTGGTGGAAATGAGCAATGGATGTATTTGCTGCACTTTAAGAGAGGATTTGCTTTTGGAAGTTAATAAGCTAGCAAAAGAAAAAAAGTTTGATTATCTCGTAATTGAATCAACGGGAATATCTGAGCCTTTACCTGTCGCTGAAACTTTTACATTTGCAGATGAAACAGGAGTTTCTTTATCTGATGTTGCCAGGTTAGATACTATGGTTACCGTTGTGGATGCCGTAAATTTTCTTAAAGATTATGAGGAGGCTAAATATCTAAAAGATTCAGGAGAATCTCTTGGTGAAGATGATGATAGAAGTGTTGCCGATCTTTTAGTGGATCAAATTGAATTTGCAGATATTCTTCTTGTTAGTAAGACCGACCTTGTTGGTTCAGAGGATATAGAAAAATTAAAAGCAATACTTAAAAGCCTCAATACTCATGCCCAAATTCTTCCAATTTCACAAGGACAGGTTGATGTTGAAGAAGTTTTGGATACCGGACTTTTTGATTTTGAGAGAGCACAACAAGCTCCGGGATGGTTAAAAGAAATGAGAGGGGAACATGTTCCTGAAACAGAAGAGTATGGAATTGGAAGTTTTAGCTTTATTGCGAGACTGCCCTTTCACCCGGAAAGATTTTATAAATTCCTTCATGGCACAAAAAAATATGGGAAATTAATACGGTCCAAAGGAATCTTCTGGCTTGCGTCAAGGCATGAGTATGCCGGTCAATGGAGCCAAGCTGGGGGTATTGCAAGATATGGTTATGCTGGAATGTTTTGGAGCTCAGTTCCTTCTGATAGTTGGCCGCCCGATGAAGAATCGATTAATACAATTAGAGAACAATGGGAA
>LULP01000461.1_pt1 | contig 11759 bp, 11 predicted proteins | sample 728111 | NCBI WGS metagenome assembly LULP01 (sample SAMN03860286, study PRJNA289734) | marine metagenome | biome: seawater column; feature: ocean; material: water; isolation source: Red Sea water column Station 149 - depth 25m | place: Saudi Arabia: Red Sea | collected 2011-10-15 | depth 25 m
CGGCTCATCACATCCTGGGGCTGGAGCAGGTCCCAAGGGTTTGGCTGTTCGCCAATTAAAGTGGTACGTGAGCTGGGTTCAGAACGTCGTGAGACAGTTTGGTCCCTATCTGCCGTGGGCGTCGAAATTTGAGAGGAGTTGACCCTAGTACGAGAGGACCGGGTTGAACATACCTCTGGTGTACCTGTCGTGGCGCCAGCCGCGCAGCAGGGTAGCTATGTATGGACGGGATAACCGCTGAAAGCATCTAAGCGGGAAGCCTCCCTCAAGATAAGATTTCTTAGAGCCGTGGAAGACCACCACGTTGATAGATCGGATGTAGAAGTGCGGTAACGCATGGAGCTAACCGATACTAATTGCTCTATTCGCGCTTGAAGAGTCCCACCATCAACGACAATCCTGCCGGGATTGTCCGCGATTACGTGGATGATTGATCAGACAGTATTGCAAGTTTCAATAGCACGGGCATCGATTGAACCCCTTTTGACCTACGCCGGCTTCATTGCTTGGTGACCATGGCGTCAGTGACCCACCCGATCCCATCTCGAACTCGGCCGTGAAACCTGACAGCGCCGATGGTACTTTGGCTTAAGCCACGGAAGAGTAGGACGTCGCCAGGCATTGCAGCCGGCGTAAGGTCGAAAAGAAACCCATTCACAAAGTTAGAGGCCGGCAGCGATGCCGGCCTTTTGCTGTTTTGCGGCCCCGATCGGCGCCGCGCTCTGGTTGACGCGGGATGGAGCAGCCCGGTAGCTCGTCAGGCTCATAACCTGAAGGTCGTAGGTTCAAATCCTACTCCCGCAACCATAGAAAAGCCCGCGTTCCCAATGGGTTCGCGGGCTTTTTTGCGCTCTGTGGATTGGACGACCGAGTATCGGAATGTCTGATATGGGAGGACGCGGACGTTGTCCCTTCCCCAGCCGCTCACCCAGTATGGAAAGATGGCGCCACATAGTCGTTTTATCGTCCCGGACTTGATCCGGAATGATGATGGGGACCGGCTCCCGCCCATCAAATGCCGCCAATGGACCCGTCGTTCCGAAAGGCAAGTCATTGTCGCGCCACGTCCTCGCGGCTAAAGAGCGCGCGTGACCGCGATATCTTCCCGCATCATCGCTTTCGCCGACCGCCGGCCGAAGCTCCTCGCCCTGGCACTCGGCGCCGTGTCGGCAACCGGTTTTGCGCCGCTGAATCTCTGGCCGCTGACGCTGCTTGCGCTCGCGGGATGGATGCTGCTTGTAGCGCGCAGCTCCAAGGGATGGCGCTCGTTCGGGACCGGCTGGGCCTTCGGGGTCGGACATTTCATGCTCGGCCTCAACTGGATCGCGACTGCCTTTACCTATCAGGCGGCGATGCCCGCGTGGCTGGGGTGGATCGCGGTGGTGTTGCTCGCGCTCTATCTGGCGATCTATCCGGCGCTGGCGGCGTGGGGGGCGTGGCTGGTATCCACGCGAGTCGCCCCCGCGAAGGCGGGGGGCGCTGGCGGCTTGTCCAGCGCCGATGGCCTAAGCCCGATTGCGGCCCCCGCCTTCGCGGGGGCGACGCTCTCGTTTGTACTGGCGCTCGCCGCGCTGTGGACGCTCACCGAATGGCTGCGGAGTTGGGTCTTCACGGGCTTTGCGTGGAATCCACTCGTCGTGACGATCGGCGACTTTTTCGGTCTTTTGCGGTTGACCGGAACTTATGGCGGGTCGGCGACGGTCATTCTGGCGGCCGGCTATTTGCTATGGGTGGGGCAGCTACGTACTGCCCGAAATGCGCAGACACGCCACGACCCAAGCCCGCGATCGCAGCTTTTCCAACAGCTTGGGGCGGGCGCAGTCATCGCCGGCTTTCTGACGCTGGTCTATCTGTTACCGAACGGGACGAGAGCACCGAGTGCGACGGGCACCCCCATCACCGTCGTCCAGCCCAATATCGGCCAGCAGGACAAGTGGGAAGGCGACAAGGCCGACGCCAATTTCGCCAAGCTCGCGCGGCTGACCGCGCCCAAATCCGACGCGCCGCGCCTGATCCTGTGGCCCGAGGCGGCGATACCCGACTATCTCGAGACCGGTTATCCCGCCATCTATTACGACCGCTCGCCCGCCGAGGCGCGCGGACGGTTGACCGCGCTGATGAACCCCGGCGACCTGATGCTGCTCGGCGCGCTCAAGCTGGAGTTCGACCGGACGGGGCAGGCGGTGGGCGCGCGCAACGCGGTGATGACGGTCCATGCCGATGGGACGCTCGGCCCGCGGTACGACAAGGCGCATCTGGTGCCCTATGGCGAATATCTGCCGATGCGGCCGCTGCTTTCGGCGATCGGCCTGTCGCGCCTCGCTCCCGGCGATCTCGATTTCTGGCCCGGCCCCGGACCTCATACGCTCGACCTTGGCGCCTTCGGCAAGGCGGGACTGCAAATCTGTTACGAGATCATCTTTTCGGGCGAGGTCGTCGACCGCGCCCACCGTCCCGATTTCATCTTCAACCCGTCGAACGATGCCTGGTTCGGCGCCTGGGGCCCGCCGCAGCATCTGGCGCAGGCGCGGCTGCGCGCGATCGAGGAAGGGCTGCCGGTGATCCGCGCGACGCCGACGGGGATCAGCGCGGTGATCGACGCCGACGGCCGGATCGTCGAAGCGCTGCCGATGCACGCCGCCGGCCGCATCGATGCCTTCATTCCGAAGGCGCATGCGCCGACCCTGTTTGCGCGCTACGGCAACATGCTGCCCGTCGGCTTTGCCCTGCTGCTGCTCGCACTCGCCATTGCCTTTCGGCGGCGCGGGCGCTAACAGCGGCGCGACATAAAGTTTCCTTTATATCCGATTCCGAAAAAGGCTCCCCATGCGCAACAGCTTCCTCTTCACCTCCGAAAGCGTGTCCGAAGGACATCCCGACAAGGTGGCCGATCAGATCAGCGATTCGATCGTCGACCTGTTCCTGTCGAAGGATCCCGAAGCGCGCGTTGCCTGCGAGACGCTTACGACGACGCAGCTCGTCGTGCTGGCGGGCGAAATCCGCTGCAAGGGCGTGTTCGAAGATGGCGAATGGGCGCCGGGCGCGCTCGACGAGATCGAAGCCACCGTCCGCAACACAGTCAAGGACATCGGCTATGAACAGGCCGGCTTCCACTGGAACCAGTTCCGCTTCGAAAATAATCTGCACGGCCAGTCGGCGCATATCGCGCAGGGCGTCGACGAAAGCGCCGACAAGGACGAAGGCGCGGGCGACCAGGGGATCATGTTCGGCTATGCGTCCGACGAAACCCCCGACCTGATGCCCGCAACGCTCGACTATGCGCACAAGATTCTCGAACGCATGGCGGCCGACCGCAAGGCGGGCATCGCCCCCTTCCTCGAACCCGATGCGAAGAGCCAGGTCACGCTGCGCTATGCCAACGAGCGCCCGGTCGAGGCGACCGCGATCGTCGTTTCGACGCAGCATGCGCCGGGCTATTTCTTCCACGGCGGCGAGGGCGACGAGGCGAAATATCAGGAGCTGCGCAAATATGTGCTGGGCGTGATCGCCGACGTGCTGCCCGCCGAATTGCTGACCGCGAACACCGTCTATCACATCAACCCGACGGGACGTTTCGAGATCGGCGGGCCGGACGGCGACGCCGGCCTGACCGGCCGCAAGATCATCGTCGACACCTATGGCGGCGCAAGCCCGCACGGCGGCGGGGCGTTCAGCGGCAAGGACCCGACCAAGGTCGACCGCTCGGCGGCCTATGTCACGCGCTACCTCGCCAAGAATATCGTCGCCGCGGGCCTTGCCCGCCGCTGCACGATCCAGCTCAGCTACGCGATCGGCGTCGCCGAGCCGCTGTCGGTCTATGTCGATCTGCACGGCACCGCGGCGGAAGGCGTGACCGAGGCGGCGCTCGAGCAGCTGCTGCCGCAGCTCGTCCGCCTGACGCCGAAGGGCATCCGCACCCACCTCGGCCTCAACAAGCCGATCTATCGCCAGACCGCCGCCTATGGCCATTTCGGCCGCCAAGCGTCGGGCGATGCCTTCCCCTGGGAGCGCACCGACCTGACCGACAAGCTGAAGGCGGCGTTCCGCGGCTGATGCCGCCAGCGGCTTGAAATCGCCCTCCCGATCTGACAGTCAGATTGTCGGATCGGGGGAGATGGGCATGGCAAGTCGCTGGATTTTGGCCTTTTTGGTGGTGCTCCTGGCGGTCGCACCGTCGGCCGCGCAGCAACCGCTACCGCTCGATCCCGGCAAGGCCTGGAAGCACAAGCATAGCGGGATAATCGTCCCGGCGACGCTCGCCGGCACGCCGCGTGATCGCGGCATGACCTACGCCCCCGACGAGTTGGACCTCGGGCTCTCGTTCGTGGTCGGCGATGCTGCCGAATCGCTTACCGTCTATATTTTCCGCAATACCAACGGCGCGGTGCCAGTGTGGTTTTCCCAGGCACAGTGGGGAATCGAACATCGCGGCAATTTCGGGCACCCCGCTCTTTCCGTTGCGCCCGTGGCGTTCGTTCCGCCGGGTCAGAAAAACGAATCGGGACTGAAGGCGATCTACACACCGGACCGCGGCGGCTATCGAAGCACGGGGCTGATGCTATTCCCGGTCGGTCCGTGGTATGTGAAGATACGTGCCTCGTCGCAAACGCGCACGCCGACTGAACTCGGCGTCTGGATGGACACCGCGCTGTCCGAAATCCGTTGGCCCAAAAAGATCGTCGATGGACCGCTCGCGATCCCCGTCGCCGATTGCGCATCGCCGCTCAGCTTTCCCGAGACTGCAAAGGATGCGCCGCGAGATGAAGGCGCCGAGATGGTGGCCGGGCTGCTCGGCGCCGCCACGGCACAACAGCGGGCGAAGCCGACCGCGCGGTCCGTTGCCGCGCTCTCGACGGTCCGCTGGTGTCGCGACGCGATCATCGGCGACAATGCGGCCACCTATCGCCAGAACGACGCCACCGGTTGGTATCTGTTGGCGGCGGGCGACAATGGTAACGGCATATGGGTGGGGCACGATCCGGGCGCGAAGCTTCTCGCTTTGACGGGCAAGGGCCAATCCGCGCCGGCGCAACGCTTCTCGATCACGCTGATGACGGCTGCGCAGGATATTGCGTTCGTTACGCAGGATCGATTGCCCTCACCCGAACGCGTGCTCGAGATCGTGAATGCCAACCGCCGCATCACTTCGGTGGCGACATGGGGCAAGAAGCGGAAGATCGGGGTGTACAGCGAACCGCAATGATCAAGGACCATCTTGTCGCGGTGCGGCCCCGCGGCTAACGCGCGCGGCATGACGGCTTATAAATCCGGCGATCCGACGACGCTCAACCGCCTTTACGGGCGCGCGAAGGGCAAGCCCCTGCGCGCGGGGCAACAGGATCTGATCGACACGCTTCTGCCGCAGATCGCGGTTCCGACCGAAGGGCCGGTCACATCGGCATTGCTGTTCGGCGATGCCGAAGGAGCCGGGCGACCGCTGCATTTCGAGATCGGTTTCGGTGGCGGCGAGCATATGGCGGGGCGCGCCGACATGTTGCCCGACCATGGCTTCATCGGCGCCGAGCCTTTCCTCAACGGCGTCGCGCAGGCGCTGGTGCATGTGTCGGGCGACCATGGCCGGAGCCTGCCGCTCGCCAATGTCCGTATCCATCATGGCGACGCGCTCGAGGTGCTGCACCGCATCCCCGACGGGGCGCTGAGCTTCGCCTATCTGCTTCACCCCGACCCGTGGCCCAAGGCGCGCCATGCCAAGCGGCGGATGATGAACGACGGCCCGCTCGACCTGATCGCCGCCAAGCTGAAACCCGGCGGCGAGTTTCGTTTCGGCACCGACCATCCGGTCTATCTCGCCCACGCGCTGATGGTGATGCGGCGCCACCGCCACCAGTTCGAATGGCTGGCGCAAAGCGCGCAGGACTTTCTGGTCCGCCCCGGCGGCTGGCCCGAAACGCGCTACGAAGCCAAGGCGCGCGCGCAGGGGCACGAGGTCTGGTACTTCCGCTATCGGCGCATCTAGATCGTCCGGTCGGTTGCCGGCGCCGCCATCACATCAGCGCGCGATATAGTCCGAAGCAGCTCGTCGCGGTCAGGACGATGCCGACGAGCACGAGCATCAGCTTGGGGGCGATGCGCTTGGCCATGAAGGCGCCGATCGGGGCGGCGCAGACGCCGCCGATCAGCAGGCCCAGCGTCGCGCCCGCGACATCGTCGAGGCCGAGGTGCCAGATGAAGGTCGCCGACACCGCGAGCGTCAGGAAAAATTCGACGCTGTTGACCGTGCCGATCACCTTGCGCGGTTCGGCGCCCTGGACGAGCAGGTTGGAGGTCACGACCGGCCCCCAGCCGCCGCCGCCCGCCGCATCGAGGAAGCCGCCGACGAGGCCGAGCGGTGCGATCACCGTCGGCTTGCGGATTTTCGGCGGATAGAGCAGCCCGCGGATCAGCAGCCACACCCCGACGGCGACGAGATAGGCCAGGACGATCGGTTTGACGATCGCACCGTCGATCGACGTCAGCAGATAGGCGCCGGACACCCCGCCGATCAGGCCCGGGATGAGCAGACGGAAGAAGAGGCCCCATTCGATATTGCGGTGAAACAGATGGCTGATCCCCGACACCGCGGTCGTGAACACCTCGACGACATGGATGCGCGCCGATGCCGTCGCGGGCGGCACGCCCATCACGGCGACGAGCAAGGTGTTGCAGATCACCCCGAACGCCATGCCGAGCGCGCCGTCGACGAGCTGCGCGGCGAAGCCGATCAGGATGAAGGGCAGCAGCGCCGCAAGATCGAAGGTTGACAGATCGAGCATGATTCTTCCCAACTTTTTTAGTTGAGAACTAGCTGCCGCGATTTGCACGGCTTGGCCAGCACAAATTTTCTGCGCGCGGCGAAGAATATTATTTGTGCGGCCGGTGGCCGATCAGGCGCCTATCTGGTCGGGCAGATATTCGCGGACATAGTCGATGAAGGCGCGCAGCTTGGGCATCACCTGCTTGCGGCTGGGGTAATAGAGGAACAGCCCGCTGGTCGCGTCGGCATAGTCGGTGAGCACCAGTTCGAGCTCGCCCGTTTCGACCATCTTCTTCGCCATCGGCTCGGCCATCATCCCGATCGCGACGCCGGTACGCATCGCGACCAGCGCGGCGATCCAGTCGTTGACGATCACCGGCCCGGTCACCCCGACCTCGAATTCGCGGTTCCCCTGCGCAAAGGTCCACGGCATCAGCGCCCCCGTCGCCAGACGGAAGCGGATGCAGCGATGATCTTTCAGATCTTCCGGCCTTTCGGGACGCCCGAAGCGGTCGAGATAGGCGGGCGAGGCCGCAGCGACGAAGCGGAACGGGCCGGTGAGGCGGATCGCGATCACATCGGCATCGAGCGATTCGCCCATCCGGACGCCGGCATCGAAGCCCCCGGCGCTCAAGTCGGCGAGCGCATCGTCGGCATAGATTTCCAGCTCGATCTCGGGATAGGCGTCGACGAAGCCCGCGATGATCGGTTCGAACATCGGCTGCACCGCGCCGCGCATCAGGTTGATGCGCAGCCGCCCCGCCGGACGGTTACCCAGGTTGCGCGCCGCTTCATAGGCGTCGGCCAGCCCGGCAAAGGCCGGTGCGGCGCGTTCGAGGAACATTTCGCCCGCCTGCGTCAGCCCGACGCTGCGCGTCGTCCGCATGAACAAAGGAGCGCCGACGCGCGCTTCCAGCGTCTTGATCGTCTGGCTGATCGCCGAGGGAGATACCCCTAGATCGGCTGCCGCGGCGGAAAAGCTCCGCCTTTCCGCGACACGCAGGAAAGCTTCGATCCCGTCGAGCGCCCCATGGGGGATTGTTAAATCCTGCTTCAAGGCACTTGCAGATTATAGAGGATTATCTAAGTGCGCAAGCGCGCCTAAAAAGGTTGCACAACGAAACGAAAGGAAACCTCTCCCATGACCAATCAGCTCTCCTCTTTTCGCCGCTTTCCCACCGCTTTCGCGATCGTCGCCGGTTCGGCGCTCGCCTTCGGCGGCCTGATGGCTTCGACCTCGCCGGCCTATGCGCAGGGCAGCGCCGACTATCGCTGCACCGGCCTTGCCGATCAGGCGAACACCGCCGCCGACAGCGCGCAGGGTGGCAAGCAGGCCAGCGCGAAGCGCTTCGTCGCCACCGGCAAGAAGCTGTGCGAAGCGGGCAACGAACGCGCCGCCGCCAAGCAGTTCCGCGCCGCGCTCAAGGTTGCCGGCGTCGATGAAGCGACCGACAGCCAGGTTGCATCGCGCTAATCGAATAAGCCACGACACCATCTCCGGTCCGTCCTCTCTCCCTCTCCCCGGACGGACGCACAACTGGGGCGGCACCGAAACGGGCCGCCCCATTTTGTTTCAGCGATCGGCAAGCCCGATCCGATCGCGCAGATACCATAAGGGCAGATGCGGCCGCGCGAGTGCCTTGTCGATCGCGTAGGGCCACCAGCCGGGACCGAGCGGGACGTAGAGGCGCGTGCCGACCCCGCGCGTCCGCGCGGCGACGAGGGTGCGGCGCCCGGGCAGCCCGCGCAATTGTTCAAGCTCGCACGGGGTCCCCGCGGCAAGCAGCCGGTCGAGCGCCGCAGCAGCCAGCGCAGGCTTGTGCGTCGCCACCGCTACGGGTGCCGCGCGCCCGGCAAGGGCGTCGATGAGCCTCAGATAGGCGGCATCGCCATCCGCCGCATCGCAAAGCGGATCGGCCCATTCGCCCTTCACCACCCGGATACGCGCCGATGTGCCGGACAGGCGCGCGGCATCGGCGGCGCTGCGCCGCCAGCGCGCGGGCAAGGCGATGCCGCTGTCAGGAAAGTCGGGCAGCAGGGCGGCGAGCGCGGCGAGCGTCGCGTCGGCATCGGCGGGGGCGTGGGCATCGAGCAGCACCGGCAGCCCCGCTGCCGCGCCCGCCTCGGCCCGGGCGCCCGCCGCGGCGTCGGGAGCGGGCAGCCAGCCGCCCGCCTGCTGCGGCAGTGCATAGCGCCGCGCGCGCAGCCAGCGCCAGAGTGGCGTGTCGTTCATGCGCCGCGCCTGACCAGGCGTTGCCACACCCAGTGGGCGCCGTCGGCGGCGAGCGCCAGCGCCCCCGACACGCGTGCCGGATAGGTGCGCACGCGCACGCATGCGCGCTGTTCCTGCGTCCAGAAGCGGGTGATCCAGCCCTCGGCCTCGCCGAGCAGTTCGTAGCTGCGCAGGCCCTCGCCCGCCGCCCAGCGCAGCGTGTGAAGCATCAGCAGCGTCCCCGGCGAGCATTTGCCGAAGCGCTCGTCGTGGCCGATCTTGAACAGCCAGTATCGATCGTCGCTGACCTGAGCCAATTGCATCGCCACCGCTTCGCCGCCGATCCGCATGAAGGACAGCCGGAACCGGCCCTCGGCGGCGGCCTCGCGAAAAAAGCGGCGGAAGAATGTCTCACGGCGCCGGTCGATCGCGATCGCGCTGCCCGCCTCCAGCTTCCAGCTCTTCGCCTCGACCCCGATCGCTTCGTCGAACAGCGCGTCGAAATCCTGCAGGCCCGGCGCCAGCGTCTCGAACGTGACCGGCCCCAGCGCCTCGGCGCGCCGGGCCGCGCGCCGGAAATCGGACCGGCGGCCCGAATTGAAGTGGCTTTCGGGATCGCGCCAGCTTTCGTCGAGCATGATCAGCGGGCAGGGCATCGCCGGGCGCACCGACAGCAGGCCGCGCCTGTGCATCGCGCGGCGCAGCGCCGGAAGCAGCGGCGAGTCGGCGGAAATCCGGTCGAAGGAGAGCGGCTTGCGCAACCGCGCGAGCGCGTCCGCGATCGGGGCGGCATCATCGGGCCGCGCCGCAAGCAGATCGCCCGGCTCGAACAGTTCGCGCGATCCCGCGATGCGCCAGCGGCCGATCGCGCCCGCGTCGCGGCACAGCGGCAGCAGCGCCGAAATCGTGCCGCCCGCGCGCAGGCCGAGCAGCTTGCGGCGCTGCCCTTCGATCAAAGGGGTCAGCGCGGCGGCGAAGGCGTGACTCTGCGTCGGCCAGCGGGCATGGGCTTCGAGCGCGCGCCATTCTTCGGCCAGCCAGTCGCTGCCGTCCCAGCGCGCAAGATCGATCGCGCGCGCCGAATGCGGCGGCGCCATTTGCGCGTGTCGGTCTGCGCGCTTGAAGACTTGCGCATGCAGCAAATTCTGCCCCTCTCGCCTGCGCGAATAGCGCGGAAAGGCTAACAAATGTCTGCGCGGCGCGGATCATCGCTTGACGCCGGGCGGGGCTTGCGGGAGGCAGGCGCGATCAATGCGGCGGGAGGCGGCGATGACGGGCGACAAGACATCGGTGTTCGCGGACGACTGGTCGGGCGAAATGGGGCAGCGCTGGTTGCGCAATGTCGACCATTTCGAAGCGATGCTGGAACCGATGCTCGGGCTCGACATCTCGCCCGACCTGATCGTCGCGGCGCGCGCGCGGGCCGGCGCCGATTTTCCCGCGCTGCGCTTTTTCTGCGGCGATGCGGCGAGCGCGGTGCTGCCGGCAGCACCCTATGACCGGCTCGTCTCGCGCTTCGGCAGTATGTTTTTCGCCGATCCCGTCGCCGCCTTTCGTCACTTGCGGACGCAGCTCGTGCCCGGCGCGCGCTTCGACCTCGCCGTGTGGGGACCGCCGCGCGACAATGTCTGGATGATGGCGGTGATGGGGGTGATCCGCGCGCATGTCGAGGTGCCGCCCGCGACGCCGCGCGCGCCGGGGCCCTTCGCCTTCGAGGATATCGACTATCTGCGTGACCTGCTCGCCGATGCGGGCTTTGCCCGGGTCGACATCGACGACTGGCGCGGCGATCAGGCGATCGGCGGGCCGGGGCGCACCCCGGCGGAGGCCGCCGACTTCGCGCTCGGATCAATGTCGGCCGCGCGCGTACTGAGCGAGGCGGGCGCCGATGTGATGGCGGCTGCGCGCGCCGATCTGGAGCGCGTCTATGCCGAGCATCATGATCCCGAAGCGGGGGTCCGCCTCGGCGCGCGCGCCTGGCTGGTGACCGCCGCCTGACCCTAGCTCCGCGCGATCAGCGCCAGCCCGTCGGCGAGTGCCGCGCGCGATATTTCGCCGCTGTGACGGCGGACAATCCTGCCCTTGGCATCGACGAACAGGGTCGTCGGCAGTACCAGCCCGCCCGCGGCATCGCCCGTCCGCCCGCTATGGTCGAGAAAGACGTGCGTGCCCGGCACCTTGCGCTCGGCCAGATAGGCGGCGACGGTCGCGCTGTCCTGCCCCTGATTGACCAGCAGGATCGGCACCCGCGATGTCGCCGCGACCTCGGCGAGCATCGGCAGCTCGCGCTGGCACGGCGGGCACCATGTCGCCCACAGGTTGATGACCATCGGCTTCCCGCGCAGCGTATCGAGCGCGATCGCGCCCCCCTCCATGTCGGTGAGCATCAGCCCGCGCGCGAGCGGGCGCGGCGCGGGTTCGAGCGCCGGCGCCGCGACCGCATGAACCGCCGCCAGCCCGGCGAGCACGCCGAGTAACAGCGGCGTTGCGCGCGAGCGCCGGAGCCAGACGGCAACCGCCGCCGCTGCGGCCGCGATGCCGGCCCAGGGCAGGAAACCACCCTGCCAGACCGCAAGGATCGACCAGGGTTCGGGCGCATAGGCATCGGCGTGGCGCACCACATAGGCGGTGCGCGCCACGAGCAGACCCACGATGACGGCGATCCAGCTCGCTGTCGCCGCGCGCCAGATCGTCGAGGATCTTGCCAAAGGCCATCTGCGTTGAAATCTCGCGACTTGTGTCCACCGCCACCGCTGGCACCGAAAGCCGCGCATCCGAATAGCGCCGCGCACC
>LULP01000467.1_pt1 | contig 11752 bp, 16 predicted proteins | sample 728111 | NCBI WGS metagenome assembly LULP01 (sample SAMN03860286, study PRJNA289734) | marine metagenome | biome: seawater column; feature: ocean; material: water; isolation source: Red Sea water column Station 149 - depth 25m | place: Saudi Arabia: Red Sea | collected 2011-10-15 | depth 25 m
TTCCATTGCAGTTCCTAATTCATATTTTGAAAAAATTAAATCATGGAGTCAAATTAATTTAGAAAAAAAGAAATCATTTTTTTCGAGCAATAGTAATAACGAACTTTTTAACTGGCTTAGATCTCAAAAAACTGATGTTATTTTAATTTCTAGAGGAGATCCACTTTGGTTTGGAATTGGAAGAATACTACTAGAAAATTTTTCAAAAGATGAATTAAGTTTCTACCCTTCAAATACTTGCATTCAATTAGCATTTAGTAAGTTAAAGATCCCATGGCAAGATACTGTTAATGTGAGTATTCACGGCAGAGATTCGAATAGGTTAGTAGAGGCTCTTAAAACAAGGCCTTCAAGTTTGGCTATTATTACAGATTCAAATAACAAAAGTTTAGAAATAATCAAAAAAAACTTATCAGAATTAAATCTTATTGACTTCTATGATTTTTGGCTCTGTGAAGAAATAGGCTTCGAAAATGAAAAAATCAGGAAATTAAATCTTAAAGAGTCATTGCCCTCAGATATATCAAATTTGAATATTGCTATTCTTTCAAAAAAAAAGGAAAATTATTCGAACAATAATCTTCCTCTATTTGGAATCAATGATAATGTTTTTAAGACTTTTGATGATAGACCAAATTTATTAACTAAGAGAGAAGTTCGCATTCAAATATTAGCTGCTTTAGAGCTCCCAAGAAATGGTGTCATTTGGGATATAGGAGCAGGTTGTGGGTCAATTGGTTTAGAGGCATTAAAACTAAGGCCTAATTTAGATTTGCTTTGTATAATTAATACTAGAAAACTCAAAAAGGCTTGACGTCAAACCAAAATTTATTTTTGAGGAAGACATAAATTACACCTTGAATGCGAGAAATTTAAGTTCTTTTGAAAAACCTAATAGATTAATAATTGGAGGATGTGATAAAAAAACTAAACTCCAGATTATTAATAAACTTGCACAAGATATGGATATTGGAGACATTATCGTTATCCCAATAATAAATATTCAAACTATTAAAGAATTGAAAGAGGAATTAGAAGATAAAAATTTCAAAACAAATTTAAATTTAATTCAGACCTATAAAAGCTTAAGTATTGCGGAGGGAATGAGACTAGAACCAAATAATCCTGTTTTTCTATTAACAGGGAAAAAATAAATTCAAATAATTGTTATTTATCAGGTTTAGCCACATGGGGTAAACCCCAACCAAGTTTATTTCTTAAAACTTGGAAAAATTCGTGATCTTCAAGTCTAATAAATTTTACTGAGTGTTTACTTTTTCTTATTAAAACCCTATCTTCAGGCCAAACATAACAACCAGCATTGCCATCAACAACCATTACTAATCTTTCAGGAGTTGCAGGAAAAACAGTTACTGGCTCTGAATCATTAAAAACCAATGCCCTAGATGCCAATGAATGTGGAGCAATTGGAGTTAATTGCACGACTGGACAATCAGGTGTGATAACTGGTCCTCCAGCACTTAGAGAATAGGCGGTAGAACCAGTTGGAGTAGATAAAATTACTCCATCAGCTGAAATATCCACAGGAGCATGTCGACCTATAGAAATTTCAAAGTGACACATACTTGTTAGAGGTTCTCTATGAAGAGCCATCTCATTAAGGCAAAGAGACTCCCATCTCCTCTGATCATTCCTCATTACGCTAATGATAAAGCAAGTTCTTTCTTCAATATCCCAATTTCCAGCAATTATTTTATCTATAGCCTCATCTAGGTTAGATAAGTAAGCTTCCGCAAGAAATCCTAAATGACCAGTATTTATTGTAAGAATTGGAATTTTAGCAGGTGCCGTTTGCCTTGCAGCAGAAAGTACAGTCCCATCTCCGCCAAGAACAATTGCAAATTCCATTGATGAATCAAACCCCTCAGGGACACAATTCGTATATCCCAAAGGACGTACATGTTGATCAGGATTTGCGAAACCAACCATCCCTCCGGAGCTACTAACTCTTACAACTTCAAAATTAGATTTTTCCAATTTTTTTTGAACAGAAGTTGCAGTTTGAACAGCTAGTTCCTTTCCATCATTAACGATTAGTCCTGCTTTACGTACCAATCAAAAAATTAAAACTAGGACTATCTTAAACTAATTTGTTGGACAATCCTAATTTAAAAATTAAATACTATTAGAACTGTTCTAAGAATCTAATATCATTTGTATAAAATTTTCTGATGTCGTCGATCTGATGTCTCACCATACAAAATCTCTCAACTCCTAATCCTGCTGCAAAACCAGTCCATTTCTCAGAATCTATTCCTAATTTTTCTAAGACCTTTGGATCAACCATTCCGCAACCCATTACTTCTAACCATTTACCTTTCCACTGGACGTCTACTTCTGCTGAAGGTTCAGTAAATGGGAAATAACTAGCTCTAAATCTTACAGGAATATCTCCAAAAAAGGTCTTTAAAAATGTAAGAACTGTTCCTCTTAAATGACTAAAATTAATGTCTTGATCGATACATAAAACCTCAACCTGATTAAATACAGGGGAATGAGTAGCATCTACTGCATCTCTCCTATATACTCTCCCGGGAGCAATAATTCTTACTGGAGGAGGATTCTTCTCTAAGTACCTTATCTGAACAGGAGAAGTATGGGTCCTTAAAAGTCGATTTTCATCTAAGTAGAAAGTATCCTGCATATCTCTTGCGGGATGATTTTTGGGTATGTTGAGAGACTCAAAATTATAAAAATCAGTTTCTATTTCAGGGCCACTTTCAACTGAGTATCCTAAACCACAAAAAATATCTATTATTTCGTCTTGAGTTGAAATCAAAGGATGTTTATTCCCAGGGGGTGTTCCAATTGAAGGGATAGTTACATCAATTTTTTCTTTTTTAATCTTTTTATCTAAGGCTTCGCTGTTTAGTTTATTTTTTCTTTCAGTTATTAGTTCTTGCAAATTTATCTTTATTAAATTTGCCTTCTGGCCAATAATTGGTCTATCAGTAGCAGATAATTGACCCATTGTTTTCAAAATAATTGATAAATCACCTTTTTTCCCTAGCAAGGAAACTCTCAATTGATCCAGTTCTTCATGAGTATTAGAATTATCTATATTATTTTTTGCTGTTAGAGAAAGATTATTTAGTTTTTCCTCAATTTGACTTAATGATTCAATTTGACTCACTGATATAGTAAAAATAAGTATTGCTTTATCTTACTTAAATATCGTCCATAAATAAAATGTCTTGATTAATGAAACCGTTAAATATATTAATTAGCAATGATGATGGTGTTTTCGCAGCGGGGATAAGAGCTTTAGCAAAATCAGCCCAAAAAAGAGGACATAAGGTAAAAGTAGTATGTCCTGACCAAGAAAGATCAGCTACTGGTCATGGTCTTACTTTACAATCCCCATTAAGAGTGGAAAAAGCTGACGAATTATTTGGAGAGGGTATAGAAGCTTGGGGATGTTCCGGCACACCTGCTGATTGTGTCAAATTAGCACTATCTGAACTCTTGGATCATAAACCTGATCTGGTACTATCCGGAATAAATCACGGACCCAATTTAGGGACAGATATTTTTTGTTCAGGCACAGTCGCTGCAGCTATGGAAGGCACTTTAGAAAATGTTCCTTCCATGGCAATAAGTGTTGCTAGTTTTAAATGGAAAAATTTTGAATTTGCTGGAGAAATTGCAATGAATATTGCCGAACAAGCAATTAACGATAGTTGGCCAGCTTCACTTTTATTAAATTTGAACATACCCCCCTGCGAAAAAAACAAGATAAAAGAATTATCCTGGACAAGATTATCGGTAAGAAAATATAAAAATCAATTTTCCAAAAGGGAAGACCCGAGGGGTGATGATTATTATTGGTTAGCAGGTGAAGTTGTTTTAGATCTTAAATCGAAAGGTTACGGTCCTAAGAATTGGCCTAGCGATGTATCTCAAATACAAGAAAATAAAATATCTCTTACACCTGTAGAACCAGATTTATTTTGGAGAGGTAATTTAGATGACTTACCTAAAATTAATAATTCATTTGTAAATCCTTCTTAAAAGCCATAAAGAAAAGCAAAGTCCAAAAAAATGAGCAGCGATAACTTGCGTGTTACTGAGAACTGATAATATTTCAAGACCAGTAATTGGGATATCAGATGTCGCTGTTATCAATTGTCCAGTTGTTTGAGAGGATGCTTGTATAAATAAGGCTCCCATAAGAGCTTGATATCCAATTAATCCAAACAAAATTCCAAATAAATCAACTATTAGTCCTCGTTTTATCAATTTACCGGTTTGTCCTCTTGAGGGTCTTGCGTTGCTTGCGATTGCTCTTCCTGTTCTAACTATTAACCAACCTTGCCAAAGACTAAAAAGTAGTAAAATCAGGGATATTGTTGTAAGTGATAGACCAGGCGCTAAGCCAAGCTGTCCTTCGCTGTTATTTACAACATTTGAAAAAAGCAAAACAGCTGCAACAACAACACCTAAAATGGACTGAACCCAAAAGCGTATCCATCCAATGCGCCGCATTCCAAATGAAAGGGACTGAAAATCCATTTTGTCAGACATTCATTTGATTGAATAAACTGTAATCAATCCAAATTTGCCACTAAAATCATAAAATTGCACGTAATCTTTTGATCTCTTTAATATCGCCATCTGAAGTTAAGAATCCCACCTCAATAGCTATTGGAAGTTTTGATGGCCTTCATGCTGGCCACAGACAATTAATAAAAAGTGTAGTTGAAGAAAATCAATATACCCCAACAATTGCAAGCTTCTGGCCTCATCCCCGAGAAGTTCTTTACAAAGAGATGCGTCTTAGACTTGATCTCCCTAATGAAAAACTATCTATTCTTGAAGATCTGGGGATTGAACAATTAGTTCTGATTCCTTTTGATATGGAACTATCCAAATTAAGTGCAGAAAGATTCGTAAGAGATATTTTGATAAATCAATTACAAGCAAAAAACATTTCTGTAGGTGCTAATTTTAAATTTGGTTTCAGAAGAAGTGGAGATATAAATACAATAAAAAATATGATTAAGGATACGGATATTAAACTAAAAATTATTCCAATTTTAGAAGACAAGGAAGGTAGAATCAGCAGCAGCAGAATAAGAGATCTATTAGAGAAAAGTGATCTGAAAAATGCTTTCAAAATTCTTAATAGGCCTTATAGTTTTAATGGAAAAGTTGTTAAAGGTAAAGGAATTGGAAAAAGTATAGGATGGCCTACCGCAAATCTTGAAATAGATGGCAGAAAATTTTTACCTGGAGAAGGAGTTTACGCATCTTGGACAACCATAGAAAATTCCAACAAAAAAATTGAATCTGTTATGAATCTTGGCTCTCAACCAACAATAAATCCTTTATTGCCTTCTGCAGTTGAAGTTCATTTAATAAATAAAGATATCGATCTATATGGTTTAAATCTATCTGTTGAACCAGTTGAAAAACTTAGATCTCAAATCAAGTTCAAAAATATAGATCAACTTTCTAATCAAATTAAAAAAGATAGAGATAATGCTCTGAAAATTTTTAAAAACTACAAAAAATAAATTACAAATGCTGAATTCCAATCCTAAAGACGCTGAAGATTTAAGAATTTATCAAATTATTGACGCTAATCTAGATAGAGCCAGAGAAGGACTAAGAGTATTAGAGGATTGGGCTAGATTTGGCCTAGGCAAAGAAAAATATGTTGAAAAGATTAAAAATTTTAGACAAATTTTAGGAAAAAATCATTTAGAAGTTTATAAACAATCTAGAAATCACATTGAGGACAAATGTAAAGGATTGACTCATCAAGAGCAATTCAACAGAAAAACTTCTGAGCAAATTATAAGTTCTAATTCAGCCAGAGTTCAAGAAGCATTACGAGTTATAGAAGAATTCTCAAGGCTGCAGAATCATGAGCTTTCAAAAATCGCTTCTGAAATTAGATATGAAATTTATACTATTGAAATTGACTTATTGAGTTATAGCAAGTTTAAGAAGTCGGAGGAAATATTAAAAGAAAATGACTTATATGTAATAACAGATCAAAAAGACAATTTATTAGAAATAATAGAGGAGATTTTAATTGCTGGAGTAAGAATTATTCAATATAGATTTAAAACGGGAACTGATCAAGATCATCTTCAAGAAGCAATTCAGATTAAAAATCTATGTAAAAGATATAATTCTTTGTTTATCGTTAACGATAGAATTGATATAGCTCTGGCATCTAACGCTGATGGGATTCATCTTGGTCAAGACGATTTAGATTTAAAAACCGCAAGAAAACTATTAGGATATTCAAAAATTGTCGGTATAAGTGCAAATAATGCAATTGATATTTCAAATGCTCTTAAGGAGGGTTGTGATTACATAGGAATAGGGCCAGTATTTGAAACTACAACAAAAAAGAATAAAAAACCTTTAGGTATTGAAAATATCAAAACATTAACAAAGGATTTAAATATTCCTTGGTTTGCTATTGGAGGAATCAAGTCAAATAATATTTCATATTTAAAAAGAAATGGGTTTAAAAAAGTTGCCTTAGTTTCGGAATTAATGAATTCTGAAGATCCTAAAGAAGACGCTATGATGATTCTAAAAAAGTTGTCTCATGAAAATTAGGGTAAATGGAGAAGAAAAAAAAATAGAACTTGATCAAGAAAATGCTCTACTATCTACAGCTCTTCACCATATGGGATATAAACCAAACACAATTGTAGTGGAGTTAAATAATTTAATTATAAATTCAATGAAATGGGAAAAAGTGAAGCTTAAAGATGGTGATAATTTAGAAATTGTTTCAATAGTTGGTGGCGGATAAAAGAAAAATATTTAATGTATTAAAAATCTTCATATTTTTTTAAGTTTAGGCTTGAAACAATAACCAAATTTCTCCTTTTTTCGTTTTATATTCTTAATACTTAAATTTAACAATGAAAGAAAAAATTGATAGCAACTCAAGGTCTCTAAAATGGGAGCAAAATGGGGAGTTAGCACATAAAGATCTCTCCGAGCTGATTGAAAGATTAAAAAATGTAGAAAGTGAACATACCTCATCTGAGCTGTCTAGATTAGGTACAAAATCAAACATAAAAGATTAAATTTGTTACTTAGATCTTGTTTTTATAAAAATTTGTACCAAATTAAAAATACTGAATATAAAAATAAATGCCGAAAAGATTTCCAGAGTGGGTAAATACAGAAGTCGTGATAAAAGCAATCAAAATGAGAGAAGAAGGAATGCTATCAAAACAACTAAATTTATGGATAGAAAACCTATTAGAAATAGAAAAAAAGTGATTATTTAGGAAATACTTTTAATAATTCTGAGAGCCGCCATTGCTGCTCCGTAACCATTATCTATATTCATAACTGCAATACCTGGAGAACAGCTTGACAACATACTATTTAAAGCAGTTTCTCCATCCTTGCTAACGCCGTATCCTACTGAGACAGGTACTGCAATTATCGGTTGAGCCAACAATCCGCCCACAACTGTTGCCAAAGCTCCTTCCATTCCAGCACAAACTATTAATACATCATATTTATTAATTTCTTCTAACTGACTCATCAATCGATGAAGTCCCGCTACTCCAACATCTATAAAAGATTGACAATTCACTCCATAAATTTCAAGCGCTAATTGTGCTTCAAGTGTTACGGCCAAATCGCTTGAGCCGCCTGAAATTATGGCAACTTTTTTATTCGTAATTATTTTATTAAAATTTTTCCCAATTAGTAGGCAATTTGCTTCTTCATGGAATCGTGCATCATCATACAAATCTAAAAGATAATTAGCCTTTTCACTATTAATCCTAGTAATGAAAACAACCTCATTTTTACTTAATACATTTTCAGATAATCTTTCTAATTGGTCGATACTCTTATCTTGCCCCCAAATAGCCTCAATGAGTCCAAGCCTATCTCTTCTTTGAAAATCAAACTTGATATCAAAATTCATCTTTGTTTATCTAATTCTCCCTCATAAATCAATTCAAAAGGATTATCGCCTACATTTAGAGCAGCTTTAACATTATCTTCAAATTTTTGTTGAACTACATTTACTTCTGACATTGGTATGCTTTTCCATAATTTCTTACTTTTCCAATTTACTAATATTAAAGCTTCTTCTTTTTCTTTATCCCAAAATAATTGTCTACCCAAAAAACCATCTTGAGAAGATAACCAAGGCTCCCATATTTCTTTTTCCGCATTTAGCCAAGCTGCTTTTACATCAGCAGGTACTTTAAGTCTTAATTCCTCTATGACCATTTCACTTTGAAAATTATCCATTGTAAGAGCTTTTAAATTGGGAATATCAGATTGAAAAATTAAAACTACTAAGCAAATTAATAATAAACAAAATCTTTGAATTTTTTTTTTCAAATTTAAATTAAATCTCATTTTTTCTCAAGAAGAACTACTGAATGGCAACTTATACCCTCTTCTCTCCCTTCTGGACCCAATTTTTCATTCGTGGTTGCTTTAATCCCAATTAAATTTTCATCAATATTTAAGATTTCAGAAATATTTTTTTTCATTAGTTTTATATGTGGCATGATTTTTGGCCTTTCAGCAACAAGAACACTATCAATATTATTTATTTCCCAACCATCTTGTCTTATCAAGTCAATTACTTTTGATAACAAAAACAAGCTATCAGCATTTTTCCATTTTTCATCAGATGGGGGGAAATACTTTCCTATGTCGCCCAACGAAAGTGCTCCCAATAATGCATCCATTATTGAGTGACTTAAAACATCAGCATCACTATGACCATCCAATCCTAAATTTTCAGGATGATGCAATTTTACACCTCCAATAATTAAATCTCTATCCTCTACTAGTCTGTGAATATCGTATCCATTACCTATTCTAAATTTCATGAATTGATTATTTTCTTTTATTATTCTCTTACTTTGTGGGGATTTTTTGTAGTTTTCATTTGAAATTAAGTCACTTCTTCTCTCCAATGTTCTTTCAAAACTTTTTCGTCTTCTCCACGATTTAATCTCTTCATGATTACCGCTCACTAAAATATCTGGCACTTTCATATCTTTAAAAGTTAAAGGCCTTGTGTATTGAGGATATTCTAATAAAGAGGAATTATGACTCTCATCGACTAAGGAGTCTGGATCACCAAGAGTCCCTGGTAATAACCTAGTCAAACCATTAATTATTGATATAGCAGGTATTTCACCTCCAGAAAGGACATAATCGCCTATCGATATCTCTTCATCAGCTAAACATCTAATCCTTTCATCAAAACCCTTTTGCTTTAAAACTTTACCCTGAGGGGTCATCAGCAAAGTTTTACTTTTAGGTGATTTTCTAATTGATTCATATGCCTTATAAATAGGTTCAGGTTTTAATACCATACCTGCTCCTCCTCCATAAGGCTTATCGTCTACTTGTCTGTAAGAACCTTCTCCATATTCTCTCAAATCATGTAAATTTACATCGATCAAATTCTTATCTAGAGCTTTTGTTATGACCCCTAAATTATTTATTAATTCAAAAGCTTTAGGGAACAATGTAATTACATCAAAATTAAAACCACTCATCTAGAAATCTTCCTCATAACCAAACTCAATTAACCTTGATTCTTTTTTTCTCCAATTTGGAACAACTTTCACAAACAACTCTAGGTGAACTGGACCATCAATTAATTTTGACATATTTGATCTTGCTGACTGACCAATCATTTTTAACATTGAACCTTTCTTTCCAATAAGAATGCCTTTTTGAGTTGATCTTTCAACAATAATAGTAGCCAAAATAGCTGTAAAAACTTTGCCATTTTTTCTTTTCATTTCCTCTCTCTTTTCTATCTTTACTGCGACACTATGAGGTACCTCTTCTCTTGTATTTTTTAATACCTGCTCTCTTACTAAATCAGATAATAAGTTATCTAATGGTTGGTCGCAAATCGTCTCTTCGCCATAAAGTTTTGGTCCCTCTGGAAGAAAATTAAGTGCCATATCGACTAGTTCAGAACATCCCTCTCCTTGAGAAGCACTTACAATTTGAAAGTTTCTATTAATTCCAAAAAATCTTCTATATTGATCTAATCGTAAATTCCTAAATTCTTTATTAACCAAATCCCACTTATTTAATGCCACAATAAACTCAGTTTTATTTGCGATTAGAAAGTTCAAAATATATTCATCACCTCTACCAGGTTCTTCACTTGAATCAATTACAAAAATTACCATATCAACTCCATTAATTGCAGATTTTGCGTTTTTTACTAATATCTCTCCAAGTCGATGATGAGGTTTATGAACACCTGGCGTATCAACAAAAATTATTTGCCCATTGTCTGTAGTAAGTATTCCTTTTAATTTATTTCTAGTAGTTTGCGCTATTGGAGAAGTAATTGTTATTTTTTCTCCAATCAATTTATTTATTAAAGTAGATTTACCCACATTTGGCCTTCCTAGTAAAGTTACAAACCCAGATCTATAATTGGCCAAAGACTTTTAATGCATCAATAATAAAATTCTGATCAAAAATGGAAAAAAAAACCATAAATTTAAAAGAAGCTTCGTTCACGCAAGCAATAAACATATCCGCACAATGGTGCAAAGAGTGGGGTGAAGATTTACTCAGCGAAGAGGTTTTAGCAGATAGAATCGCAGAGCTAACTAAAACAAGAAATGGACTCAGAGGATTTTTTGCATACGCTTTATCAGATAAAGATTGTTTTTTGTTAGATAAACTTCCTTTTTCACTAATTTACAAACTGAACGAAGGTGGTGATGCTGTAACAGAAATAGTAGTAAAAAATTTAATAATGAGTTCCGCTCAAATTATTATTCATCGAAGAGATAATAATCATGAATATGAGATAACATCAGAAAACATTTCAGATAGATGTAAGGCTATTTTAAGACTGCTAGAAACTAAGTCAGTTACAAAGTCTGTCAATCAAGTCCTTAGAGACTTAGATGATATGGGCAATAGTTTTGATAATTCAGTAAAGTATGACTCAGAGCAAAAGGAATTCATAAAAAAACAAATTCTTGATATCGCCCAATAAAAAAGCGTAGAAAATCAACGAAAGACATTGCAACAAATAAGACAGTTCCAAATCCTGCAATTATCAATTCGAGTCCTGAACCTCCAAAAACTCCTGGAGCAAAGAATCCTCCAATTAATTGGACAAACATTGCTATAAGCAGTCCTATTAATCCTAGACCAACTACTCCACTTAGTGCTTGACCAACACTATCACTCATTCTTTGGCCAGTGTAAGAGGCAATAACGAAAGTTATACCAGTAGCTAAGGCAGCTGTTCCAACCGAACCAATACCAATTGTTCCTATTGCTAAAGCAACTATTCCACTTAAGGTGAATCCAGTTAACAAACTAAATCCTGTCAACAAGGGTAGGGCCTTCGCATTATTTGCATTATTTGCAGCACTTGTGGCTATAAAAAACAAAATCAATTCTGCAATTAATGCAACTATTGAAAGAGGCTGGAAAAGCCCAGGATTTGTTGCTATGAGTGAGACACCTGCTAAAACGCCTAAAGAAGTTAGAACCATACCTCCACCAACGTAAGGTAAAGCTTTTTGAACAACATTAGGTCCAACAATTGAACTAGTTTGTGCTTCACGAATAGCTTGATTGAAATTACTACTTGCTGGCATTTTTTTTATTTAATATGAATTTATTCTACTTGATTTTTAAAATTTCAGGGTACGGATCACCAGAGTTATAAATTTATTGATAAGCCTCAATAATTTTCTGAACTAAAGGATGACGAACT
>LULP01002013.1_pt1 | contig 11742 bp, 18 predicted proteins | sample 728111 | NCBI WGS metagenome assembly LULP01 (sample SAMN03860286, study PRJNA289734) | marine metagenome | biome: seawater column; feature: ocean; material: water; isolation source: Red Sea water column Station 149 - depth 25m | place: Saudi Arabia: Red Sea | collected 2011-10-15 | depth 25 m
GTCCATCTTAAGAAGCGGTTCTCCCGCGTCAATGTATCCTTGTAATAATTCGTTCATAGTTGTTGGTTCATGTTAAAAAATAATAAAAAGGGGAGAGGTATTACCCCCTCCCCTTGACAACCAATCAACTTAAAAAGGATCGTCCGCTATGGCCGCCGCTGCGGGTTGGTTTGGTATACTGCCCCTACGGTATTTTTCAGGCTGTTTGTCCTCATCAAGACGAGTCAAGCGAAGGTTCATAACAGGACCAGATTTACTCTGGTTCTTCCAAGCCGCCGCACGGTATTTACCTGGCGCAGTGACTTCGATTGTTCCTGTGGCGTGAGGCGACGAGTCGGACTCACGGTTACTTTCTGGGAATAGAACCCCAGTGTTTTCATTATTGTATTTTGGCATTTTATTATTGGTTAGAAATCAAAGCCCGTGTCAGCGTTGGCTGGCTGGCTTATCTTCTTGGTTTGTGTTGTTGGCTTCTTGCCATGATCATTGGTAGCATCAGCGTCCTTTGTATCGTCGATAGCAAAGAGTCCGTTGAGTGCGTATTTACGAGCGTAGGAACTAGCGGACCCAGTAATCTGTGAGTCATCCATGCCCTTGCGAGTCTCTGATTCTCTAGCGAATCCATTTGCTTGGATGGTGTATTCACCGCCTTCGGTGCAGGCCAGCACAGCCATTGCCTTGACGTATATACGTCCACCTACTTCGACTACATCGTCAGTAATAACTAGCGTACAATTCCACTCAGCGAGCAGAGGTTTGACAGCCGTTAGTATATCTTCAGCAGAACGGTAAGCGTACCCGCCGAACTTATTAGTCTGCCCCTTCGGAGCTTTGAGGGATGACTGAATCCCTTTGAGTTTTGAATGAATATTCAATTTATTCATGTTTATGTTTAGTTAGTTCACGGAATAGTTTGGTTCGTTCCGAGGCGTTAGAACATTCCATGAGTTGTTTTCGTTTTGCCCCTAGATCAACTAAAATGCCTTTCTGTTTTTCGGATGTCAAGCCCTTAAATTTTTTTGTAAGTTGCGTCAGTCCTACGGGGTGTAATACATCCAGTTGCTCCTGCTCTAAGTAGTCTGCCATGCCGCGCAGCACTGCGGGTAAATGACCTTGGCTGATCTGGCATCTGCGGTAAGCGAAGTTTTCTATCTTACCGAGCAGGGCGTTGCCTACCCTTGATACTACACCGCGGACCATACCAGTCTGATGGCAGTGATCCACCACCCAGTCCGATGTCTTTCGCAGTATCAGTGGACAAGTTTTGGGCTGATGTTTGACCCTCCAGTCCTTGAGTTTATTTTGTGGAAGATTCTTTCGACGTTACTTTCTATTTGTGTCATACTCATATTATTTTTTATCGTTTCGTTGTTTAATTTGATTTAATATCTGTCGTAAAGATTTGAGATATATTCCTGTCTCATGCTTCTTTTTTGCCGTTAAAGCTTCTTCAACAATGTTCAAAGCCATCGTAATGAGTTCATCAATTTCTTTCATTTAGTCTTTCTATTTTGAACACTACTTTTTGAAGGAACGAAGTTGGCTCTGCTCAAGTGCATAGCCCTTTCCGTACCCTAGATCCTTTATGTTTTTCTTGTTTATAAGTTCCTTCTTCCAGCACCAGCCAACCATCTTAACAGTCCAACGATCTGGCGTGATGCACATGATATACATATCCACATCGGGGTTGTCTTTGAGGGTTGCCAGTAGCTTTCCGAGAGCGTGGTGAGTGCTTTTGACATCGTAGGAGTAACCGTTCATTACCCCATCGGCTGACCCAGCACGAGGGCTAAGTCCGAGATCAAAAAATACATTGAAATGTTTGGCTACCGCATACTCAGCGGTGACGCCTTGGGCATCTATATCTAGGCCGGCCATGTCGGTTCGCTTCATGTCTTTGACCTTGTTGCCTCTGGATAGCACGGATCGCAGGTGTCCTACGTGCTGGCACATCATGACTTCGTCGTCAGTTAAGTTAATCTCAATCATTTCGTGATCCCATTTGAATACATACATTTGCCAGTAAGTTTTCGTTCTAAATTTGCCAAGGCCCTCCATGCTACCTTGTCCCAATCTTCTTCGACCATGTGTCGAATGAGTGCGTCCAGTTCGTCAGCGGACTTGTCCATGTCCCAATGAAGGGGTTTGTCAGGGTGATGCTGTTCGTTGCCTTGATAGCTACAGTGTGACACGGCGGCTAGTGCATGAGGAAAGTATTTAATAAGGCCAGAATACATTGGGTATTTCTTTCGTTCTTTTGCGTCAGTTGGTAGTGCTTTGTTCATAATTATTGTTTTACTGCAGGTTCCATTCGTAGCATCCAGTAAAGGTTAGCCGCAGCTTTGGCTACACGGATACCCCACTGGCTTTCTTCGTCCGTCCACTCGTAGTGGATATGCTCTGCGGTGTCGCAGTCCACTATGATGGATCTAATTTTTGGTAGGTAGGGTAATCTCTGTAGGTGCATCAGCATATATGCCTCAATAGCTAGCTGACAGCAATCCTTCTGGTATCGTTTAGCCTTACCCTTAGTATTTACACGGCACTTGTAGTCCGCGAGAAAGATTCTGGAGTCCTTGATGCCTACGAAGTCTACGGAGCCAGCAATCTTGATGCCCCCGTGACTGACCAGCTTTTCACAGCCCAAGGCTTGGACATTGTTGTCATCGATCCAGTCCAGAAAAGGTGTAGCCCACTTGTCCCAGCATGACTTACCTGGGTGTTCGTCGATGCCCAGTACGTGGTGATTTATCATACGCTCAATAGTTCCGTGAACCGATGTGCCAAACTCATGCGATGGTATTAACTCACCATCTTTTGGATGCGGTCTAGTCCCGTAAACCATCTCTGCAAGATTAGCCCAAGGCAAGTCTGGATGCTCTCTGGCTAAGTCCGTCATCATCCTCGGCCTGTAGACTTCATCAAGGAATGAATCCTTGACTATGCCCAGCACTGTCGTAACTGACGGATAAATATCTGCGCCAGCTTTACGAGCTTGTGCAGGAGTCCCCACCTTCGCCTCGAACTGAGGCTCGGATGGGTTCTTGCAGTTGTAGAAGTGACTCATATTTCCTCTTGATCGAGGATAAAGTTGAGTCCATCGCGGAGTGCATCGAGGTCAGAACATTCGGTAGTATCGTAGTCCTGAGTGCATAGAGTCCCACCGTCATCGGTCATGATCACTAGAGTCTTACTGTCTGGGCTTACTAGATTGTCCACGTAGCAAGTTCGTAGATGTTTTTGCGCCATCAGCGCAAGTAGTTGTGTATCGCTGCGAGGCTCTAGCTCGGTCTGGATTGGCATGATATACCGATCCCCAGCTTCAAGTTGTCCGATGCGAGCATCAGAGAATCTGCCACGGAGTCCCATGGCTGATACGATTTCATCATGAGGCAAACCTATGGCTGGCCCATCTGGATATGTGTGTATTTTGATTTTCATTGTGTAGTTAGTTGGTTTTATGCAGGCACAGCTTCACTTAAAAACTGCACAGGAAAATTCTAGTAACAAGTTGGATCATTCTAGTAACAAGGTGGAGTATACGATTATACATAACTTACACCTAATTCTATATAAGGATACCCTAGCTTTTATGTCAAGTAAAAGTTTGGTAAGTGATTCAAGTTCAAAGATATTTAATTATCTTACACGCTTGTCAGTATGCGGTAAATTCAACCTTCCCTTAGCCGCGTAGTATTGATTCAGGGTTATGGTGCTATCCTTTATAACATCCTTTAGTTTTCCGTGACCGTTAGCAACTAGCTTGTTTATCCTCTTGGCTTCATCGTTTATTCTTTTGGTATCTTTAGCCTTCTTTGCCCGTAACATTTTCGTGCTGTAAACGCCGCGACGGATTGCAAGATGACGCATTGCCTCTGGCCTACCCTCCCACGGAGTTCCTTTAACAGCTTGGGGCCAACTCATTTTTTGTTCCTCGACTCGCATGATGACCAGTGACAGCCAGTTAGCCTCGGCCTCTGGATCAACGCAGATTTTCTGCCTGTTCGGTCTACGTTCTACGCCATCGGTAATGTCCGCAGTCTTGAGGAGTTCGTGATATTTTTCTGTCATGGACTGGCAAAAAGCCAGTGCAGATCGTGCTGATTCTGAATACATATTGATTTGTGGTTAGTGATTAAATGGTGGAGGTGGGAGGATTTGAACCCCCGTCCCCAGTGCTTGACCAGGTCGATCGAGAGGAATAAAACCTTCGTTCCATCTCTCAAACTTGTTTCGGATGGTCATGCACCTTCGCATGTCCTCTGTTTTTTCCTTAATTGTTTTTAGGTATTCTTCTGTGTCCATATTGTTAGTTGTTTTCCTGCGCTTGATCGTTTCGCGCAGTCTCGTTTGAGGCGCAATCTCGTTTGGATGCTACAGAAAAAACGTAGCCTTGTCTACCAAAAAAGCCCACACCCCGAAGGATGTGAGCTAATAGTTTAGGACTCTTGTTCTTCAGCCTCCCAGTCGATGTCTCCAATGTCCATTTCTAGACTTGCTAGACCTTCTGCCTCATCTTCATTTTCAGCCTCAACTCTTATTGAAATTGTTGCTTTGCATATGTATGTTTTCATATTAATTATTAGTTATTGGTTGGTTTAGGATTCTCGTTCTTCAAGCCATCTTAACTTCTTTACTAAGGATTCAATCCTTTCGAGCCTCTCGTAATAGTCGTGAGGCTCTGGTTCATTAAGTGCGTTTTGCACTTCTGTGTGTAGTTGATATATTATATTTTTCATAGATATTCAGCGATGATTGTGACCGCTAGCAGTATGCCGCCAACGATGATGCTCCAGAATACGATATACGCACTCTCTTCTTGCTTGTCTGTCTTGACTAGCTTGTTTGGTTTTTTGATTTTCATAATTCGTTATACTTTTTGTCTGTGTTCTAGTTCCTTGGCAATATCTCTTAGTAGTGCCTTTTCTTCGTAAGAAAGCGATGCGTAAGGACTGAGTTTGGATAAGACGAGCCATAGCTCGCCAGTAGATAATTCTTCTATAGTCATATTGTGTATTGATTGGTTAATTGTTAATCGTAAGCAGTATGCTTACACCCAAAAAGCCCACACCCCAAAGGAGTGTGAGCTGTGTGTTATTGGTTGGAGTTAAAGGCGAATCGGGGCGCGAAGAATGCCCGTTTCGAGACCTTGTTTGAACTCTGCCTCGGAGTAGATTTCGAGCCAAGTTTCTTTTCCTTCGGAGTTTTGACCGACTACACAAGGGAAGCCGTCAAATCGGTCGAAGCGAGGGTTAGTTAAAACGATGTCGTTTTTTGTGACATCATTGACATAGGTAATAGTTGTCATAACTGTGTGTGTTGGATTGTGTTAGTTCGACGGCGTGTCCGTCTACCTTTAATAAGGTGCAACGTAAGGTATGCCGCGAGTAAAGCCTAGTTTGACTTCGTTTGCCTGCATCTCCTTAGCGTCTTGAATAAGAAAAGCTAAGTCTTCTCTTACATCAAAGCGCATCGAACAGTCAGAACGGTCAAAGTAGCGTTCGTATATCTTTCCAAAGTAAAACTCGATTCCTTCATGCGTCCACGGACAGATACTGTTTTCGTGCATGTATCGAAAGAATGCCGCCTCTAAATACTCTGTAAATGTGTGTTTTGTTTTCATAATTTTGATTGGTTGATTGTTAGTTCGACGCAGGATGCGTCTACCCAAAAAGCCTCACCCTTGTGAGGTGAGGCCGATGGTTTAAAAGTCCGACCAAGGAACGTCGTTTACTCCCTTTCCGTCTGAATTGAATAACGCCGCCCATGCAACGCATGAGTCAGACTCTGCGTGATCATAAGTGTCAAAAGCTTTATTTTTGTTTTCATATAACAACACGTCTTGCGCATCGCTAGCGTAGTATTGAATGATTACTTTGTATTGTTTCGTTTTCATAGTATTAATTGGTTTATTAGTTCGACGCAGGATGCGTCTACCCAGAAAGCCCACACCCCAAGGGAGTGTGAGCTGTTGGTTTTAGATGTAGGCAGAAACCTTGTCAAAGGGACAGTTCAAGACGCTAGCTAAGTGCGCCTTATCGACTTTGACTTGCAACTTGCGCCATTTGTCGGCTTTAGCTTTCGATTTGAATCCGTCACTGAGGGGCATCCAATGCTTGCCTCCAGCATGTCCAATGCAATACCAAAGCTTGTCATTGGGATTTTGTGCAATTTGGTTTGCCTTATATTTTGATTTAATTTGCATAATTTTGATTGGTTAATGTTAGTGTGAAATGGACGGACTCAGCGGCATAGCTTGTGCCGCCTTTGGACTTCTGTGTGAAACCTACGTGCCTTCATCCGTCGATGAAAACACTGCTGCAGGCACCTTTTAATTCACGGGTCAAAGCCCTGTCCGTCTACCCAGAAAGCCGTGACCCCGAAGAGCCACGGCTGAATGAATTACTTGATCTTGAGTTCAATCACCTTCTCAGATGACTTGGCACCCCATGTTCCGAGGTTACCCCAGTCATTGACCCAAGGTTCGATGAGGTCACCCTCTTTGTATCCAGAAAAGCTGATGTGATTGGCTTTCAAGCCCTTCCTGCTTTCCTCGTTGAAGATACTGTCCACGGGGCTGAGTTCGACCCGATAGACGTATGCTACAGCACTCTTTTTCTTGCTGTTCAAAGCATAGCCAGTAGCCTCGGGTGGTGATTACTACATAGCGAATGTAACTTTCGTTTTCTTTACTCATGATTTTGATTGGTTTTCTTGATTGGTGATCTGTGATTTGCACGGGCTGTCAACCGTCCCAAAGTTGGGGCTACATTACCAATCTATGTCCCGCTTACTACGTCATCGAGGCCGCTTGGCGGCCACCTCTCTACTTCCAGAGAGGCCATCCGAGGTATCACCGTATCGAAGGTCGGTCTGTCGCATGTATCCGCAAGTCCCAGTGATATCTGTCGGGGCTTCTCAAGCGGTAGAGATGCGAGGTGCGACATCCGAGGTCGGAGTCGGTAGCGTTAGGACTGTCAAAGAACGGGAACTGCGGCCACATACTAGCATACCCCAAAAACTTAGTCAAGCTTTTTTTTCCAGATAAATTAGGGATTGGTAGTAACTCGTTGACAATCAATGAAATTTAAATGTAATTATTTTCCGTGATACCGTGAAACCATCTCCACCAAGCACCCATAAACAGATACCTCATGGCATCCGTGGATGGCCGAATCATAGCACTGAATCTGGGACTGAAAGATGGCACTGAATACATCTCGTCCATCAAGAATAAATCGATGCTCCACGCGAAGCTCGACTTGGTCGGACTGAGCCAAGCTAGGCTATGCGCGTGCGCGTGTTATATAAATAGTCGCGCGCGTGCGCGTGCTGGGGGAGGAGGGGGTTGCCAACGCGTGCGCCGCTAGTTACATGTATCATCAGACACCCCTCTAAAAAATATAAGCCTCATGGGGCTTACTATCCGGATTGTCCCCCTGTGCTACTCAGTAGGGTTACTGCTCTAATCATCCTTTGTTCCAGCGGAGAATCCGGATTCTATGTAGCCGAAAAATACGTGTCAAGCATAATTTTATCCAGATTCCATAAAGTATTGACATTCATATAAATTCTTTCTATCAAAAAGATAATGAGTGCAATCAATCCCAGCCCTGAGGAGATGCGACTGGACCTAATGGCAGTAAAGAGAAGGAGGCCATGAAGGTCAACAGCCTTAGCCGTGCTAATCCAGGGAAGGTAGCTGAGATACTGTATCACTACGCTATGGGCGAGACCCAGACAAAGATGGTCAGGAAGTATAAGTTCAATAGAGATACTGTGATCTCAGTGCTAACTGATTATGCGGATCACATAGGGAAGTTCCGAGAGGTAACTGGCCGACTAGCAGCCAGGAACTACTTGAACCTGTCCTCATTGGAAGAGGACCTCATAGAGAAAGTCCGTGACCGGTTGGAGAGTGATCCGGACTTCGAGGTATCATTTCGTGACCTAAAGGAGCTATCCATAGCTAAGGCGAATGCAGGTAGGGAGGCTTTGACTGCTAGGGGTGAAGCTACGCAGATTACGGAAGATAGAAAGGTATTCACGCAGGATGACTACGAGGCTACGATCAAGGCTGCAAGGGCCAGGATACAAGAAGCCAAAACTATAGAGGCAGAGGTGCAGGATGCCTAGGTCAATCATGGATTCAAGCTATGACCCGATCTATGATCAGGTTCGGGGAATACTAGGAGAGCATTTTGATAACTACTGCTTTATAGTCATGAACGAGCAGGGCGAACTATTCTATGACTACAACCATTTACCAGCAGGGAGGATGCTTGTAAATGAAATGCAGAAAGAGATTACTGACGGTGACATAAACTTTGAGTGGGAGTTCGAGAACGACCCAGAGGATCCAGAGGAAGACGAATGACTATTGAGTTCACAAATCATCCTGTCCTAGAAGCCCCTACCGATGAAGAGATAGTCATCCTGGGTGAGGCAGATCCCAAGCTATTGGTTGAGTTACATGAGGCTCATGAGGGTAGGATTCAGTCAGCACGGGAGGATCCACTGCGTCACGGATTTGAGCTAACAGGTTGGAGCCGGATGCGGAATGCTTTGAAGGACTACGATGAAGTTATTACCTTTGGGGGAAACAGAAGCGGCAAGACAACGGGATGCGCTAAGATGGTAATGGAAGCCGTGACCGAGAACATGGATGGACATGTGGTATGCTTCAGTCAGAATGCGGATACATCTATCAAGGTGCAGCAGGCTGCTGTCTGGGAAATGATGCCCAGGGAGTTCCGTAGAAAGACAAAAAGTATCGATGGTTACGTGAACTACAGTATGCAGAACGGATTCACAGGTAGTTCTTTTATCTTTCCGGACACTAGGACTAGGGTGGACTTCAAGACATACACGCAGTTCAGTAATAACCAGACCATCCTAGAAGGTTTTGAGTTCGGTTTCCGTAACCCTACAGGAACAAATATAGGGGCTTGGTTGGACGAATACTTGGGGGACGCTGCGCTGGTCAACACCCTACGCTTCCGTCTTGCGACTAGGGATAGTAAGATGCTGTTGGGGTTTACGCCGATTGATGGGTACACGCCCTTCGTTGCGGAGTATCTCAAGGGTGCTGAGACACTGGAGACTAAGTCCGCGTCACTACTAGACGGAGAACAAGTTCCCGTGATTCAATACAGTCCTGAGCGAGATGCTGGTGTAGTTTACCTGCACTCCGACGAGAACCCATTTGGCGGCTATGAACGCATAGCCAAGGACCTGAAGAACGCAAACCGTGATACCATCATGGTCCGTGCCTACGGATTGCCTACGAAGTCAATGACTTCACTGTTACCAAACTTCAGCCCAGAGGTCAATGTCCTTAGCGACAAGCCAAACAAATACGGTATGTCTTTCCCTGACAAGGACTCACTGACCTGGTATCATGTAGTTGACCCAGCATTCGCCAGGAATTACGTGGCAATATGGGCAGGGGTGTCCGAGGACGAAGAGATCTTCATACGCAGGGAGTGGCCGGACAGAGATACCTACGGTGAGTGGGCTTTGTTCGGTGACCCGAAGTGGCGCAAGGGTCCAGCTGCGGATAAGATAGGCTACGATGTAGAGAGGTACTGCGAACTCTTTCAGGACATAGAAGAGGAACTAGGTATTGAGGTCACAGAACGTATCGGTGACTCCAGGTTCTTTGCAAAGGAGAATGAGAACAATGTAGATCTGTTCACGGCCTTCTATGACTTCGGCATGAACTTTACACCATCAGATGGACAGCAAGAGGGCATAGGTAACACAAGCTTGGACGATTGGTTCTTCTACAATCCGAACTACGACCTTGATCCTGCCAACAGACCTAGATGCTACGTGCATGAGGACTGCGGGAATCTTATTGAGAGCATGATTAATTACAATGCAGCCGGTAAATCTGACGAAGCACTTAAAGACTTTTTTGACCTCATCCGTTATTTGCGAATGTCAAATGGCGGTATGGGTCCGGACTATTTTGCATCCTCCGATATGGGGATCACCAGAAAACAACAAGGAGGATACTAATGAAAGTAAAACTAACTGAGTTCGCCGAGTATCATGATACTGACTTCGACGAAGCTCTCAAAATAGCTAAAGAAAAACTACCGCAGGAATACATAAGCGGCAAAGGCAAGAACACCTGGATCAGCCCAGAGGGACAGGACATCTTATGCGATGGTCTGCTCATTAACGAAATAATACCTAAACACTTTAGGGGCAAGGTGTTATCAATTTGTCCGAATCCTAGATTCAACATGGTTCACTTCAAAGAGATAGGAAAAAAGGTTCCCGTTCTGATGCCTAACAGGTTGAAGGATAGATTCTTAGGCAAGATAATCTGTTTTGAGGTAATTGAATCCGAGACAGGGGTCAGCTATCGTTATGTCAAAGGTTGATAGAACAAAAATATTTTATGATAGGAATCCTTTTACCGGACAAGTAGAGGACGAGAACCTGACTCTGGATTACAAATGGAACCAGCAGAACAGGGATCGTCTCATAATGTGGGAGACATTCAAGCGATACGTGAAGCATGAATCCAAAGTCCCCATGACAAACATAGAGTTATGTGATAAGATAGGCAGTTCTAGGACTCATCTTGCTAGCATGATTCAACTAATAAAAGATAGACTAAATGCAGAACAGTAATATTTCAAAGGCCCTTACCTACGTAGGCACTGAGCCAGACATCACAACTCTTCGATACGCTTACGAGGAAACAATAACGGAGCTTGAATCCTATTTTGATTTATGTCGTACGAGCTACGACGACCGCCGTAACTGGTGGCCAGGCAAGAGCCGCGATCACCGCAAGCACGGCGCGGACGCATTTCCTTGGGAGGGTGCTAGCGATACTGAGTGCCATCTCATTGATGAACGAATAACTAAACTTGCATCCTTATTTATTTCTGCACTTAAGAGAGCAAATGTTAGAGCGTTCCCCGTAGAAAGTGGAGACATTGCTCGCAGTAAACTGGTGTCAGGTTTTCTTAAGTGGATGATACGATCCGGATACATCCCCCGCTTTTACAGGGAGATGGAACTCGGTGCTAATTACCTGCTAGAACGTGGACTCTTAGTCACCTACGTTGGATGGCACATGGAGGATGCAAAGGATGCGCTCAAAAATCTACGTAAACAAGGAATCGCAAAACTGCCCGTAGTGCGTCGTCAAATTAATTGCCCCGAAGTCAAAACCCTAGCACCTGATGGTGACTTTGTCTTCCCTCCGTATGTTACAGACCCGCAACGCGCACCGTATTGCTTCTGGAAAACGTATTACACTCCACAAGAATTAGAACTCAAGGTAACTACAGATGGCTGGGACCAGAACTTCGTAGACGTCATGATCGAAAGATACCGAGGCGTAAACATTGACAGCCTTGAGCGATACGAGGAAGGCCGTCGAAGCATGAGCCTAACGGATACCGCATACGAAGCCGATGAACTTATTGAAATCATTTACGGATACCAGAGACTAATTAATGAAGAGGACGGTTCCGAAGGAATTTACTGCACAGTATTTCATAAGAACTTTGATGGAGATGATGGCACTGGGACTCCTGGATATGCAAAGTTCGAGCTACTCAACGGATACGAAGACTATCCAGTAGTAGTGACACGCTTGTCCGAGGATACTAAGCGTCTCTATGATGTATCCACCGTTCCCAGTATTCTTCGTGGTATTCAGAACCAAGTAAAGGTAGAACGTGATTCACGGATTGACCGCAATAGCCTAGCTAC
>LULP01000395.1_pt1 | contig 11717 bp, 10 predicted proteins | sample 728111 | NCBI WGS metagenome assembly LULP01 (sample SAMN03860286, study PRJNA289734) | marine metagenome | biome: seawater column; feature: ocean; material: water; isolation source: Red Sea water column Station 149 - depth 25m | place: Saudi Arabia: Red Sea | collected 2011-10-15 | depth 25 m
ATCTTTTAAGAGATTGGGGAAATGAGAAGAAAATATTAATAGAGAATACAGATACAGTTTTGTTTAAGTCTGAGAGAGTGAGTAGTACCAGAATTAGAAAATTACTTTTAGAAAATCAATTTTCTGATGCTGAGAAAATGTTGGGTCGTCCATATGTAATCTCAGGTAAAGTAGTTTTTGGACAACAACTTGGAAGAACTATTGGTATTCCAACTGCAAATATTTGGTTGCCAAAGCAAAAACTTCCTATAAGTGGCGTATATGCTGTTGAATGCATACATCTTGGTGAAAAAATATATGGTATAGCAAACATGGGAATACGCCCTACAGTTGGTGGAAATACTCCTGTGCTTGAAGTTCATCTTTTTGAATTTGACAAGGATATATATTCTGAGAGATTAGATGTAAAATTCATCAAAAAATTAAGAGATGAAAAGAAATTTGATAATTTAGACATGCTAAAATCTCAAATTCAGACAGATATTTCAAAAGCAAAAGAGATTTTATATAAATAAAATGACCATTAACTATCGGGATACTTTAAATCTTCCAGAAACTCAATTTTCAATGAAGGCAGGCTTGCCCCAAAAAGAGCCTGAGATATTAAACTTTTGGCATCAAAATGATATCTATAAGAAGATTAGAGAAAAATATTCAGATAGTGAGTTATTTCTTCTGCATGATGGACCGCCATATGCTAATGGAGCTATACATTTAGGCCATTCAGTTAATAAAATTTTAAAAGATATCACAATAAAATATAAAACTCTTAAGGGCTTTAATGCACCATTTATTCCTGGCTGGGATTGTCATGGACTTCCAATTGAACTGAATGTTGAAAAAAAACATGGAAAAAATAGTGAGTTAGTTCAAGACAAAGAATCTTTTCAAAAAGCATGTAAAGAATATGCTGAAACTCAAATAAACAATCAAATGGATGATTTTAAAAGATTGGGTGTTTTTGGAGATTGGGAAAATTCATATAAAAGTTTAGATTCATCATTTGAGGCGGATATTATAAGATCTCTGGGGACAATTTATGATGCAGGGCATCTTGAAAAAGGTGAAAAACCTGTTCATTGGTGTCAAGTTTGCTCTTCTGCTTTAGCTGAAGCTGAAGTTGAATACATGAACAAAATATCTAAGTCTATCGATGTAGCCTTTTATGTGAAAGACGAATCTAAGGAAGCACTTAAAAAGATTTTTAATTTAAATGAAATAAATGATGTTGCATTTGTGATTTGGACCACAACGCCATGGACAATACCTTCTAATGTAGCAGTTTGTGTTAATGAGTCACTAAAATATTCATTGATTGAAGTTGATAATAATTCTTTTGTTATCGCTTCAGATATGTTTGATGAATGTATGAGTCGATGGAGTAAAACAGGTAACAGAATTGCAGAGTGTCAGGGAAAAGACTTAGAAATGTTATCACTTCAGCATCCTTTCATTGATAGAGATTCAATTGTTTTGCTTGGTGATCATGTAACGACAGAAAGCGGAACGGGATGTGTTCATACGGCCCCAGCTCACGGGTTAGACGATCATTTTGTATGTAAGAAATATAATGTTGATACATTCAAGGCCCTAAACAATAGAGGACTATTTAAAGACGACTTCGATTTCATTTCTGGATTACCGCCTATAAAAGCTGATGAAAAAATAATTGAAAAATTGCAAAAAGAGAACATGCTTATAAATGTTGAGGATTACGATCATTCTTATCCTCATTGTTGGCGACATAAATTTCCTTTGATTTTTACATCCACACCTCAATGGTTTATTTCAATGAATAAGAATGACTTATTAAAAAAAGCTCAAAATTTTGTGAATAAGGTAAATTGGGAACCTGGTTGGGGACTTCAAAGAATCGAATCTATGTTAGATGATAGACCTGATTGGTGTATATCTCGACAAAGAAATTGGGGAGTACCTATTACGCTTGTTGTAAATAAAGATAGTGGAGAGATTCATCCTGATCAATCAAATCTCTTTGGTATTTTTGCAGATCTAATTGAGAAAGATGGGATTTCTGCGTGGGATAAAGTCGATTTAAATGATTATATCGATGATGCAAATGATTATATAAAAATAACTGATTCCTTAGATGTATGGTTTGATTCAGGAGTGACACATGCGGCTGTCTCTGCAAAAAGATTTTCTAAAGATATTGTTGCAGATCTCTATCTGGAAGGCTCTGATCAACATCGAGGTTGGTTCCAATCCTCTCTTTTAACAAGTATTGCAATGTCAGGAAATGCGCCTTACAAATCTGTGCTAACTCACGGATTTGTTGTTGATGAAGATGGAAAAAAGCAATCTAAGTCTTTAGGAAACGTTGTTTCTCCTCAAAAAGTCTGGGATAACCTTGGTGCAGATATTCTAAGGCTTTGGGTTGCATCAACTGACTTTAGAAGTGAGATGGTAGCATCAGATGAAATTTTAAAAAGAACTTCAGATCAGTATAGAAGAATTAGAAACACTTTTAGATTTATATTGGGGAACTTGAATGATTTCTCAGAGAAAGATGCTATAGAAATTGATAAATTAGTTGAACTTGATAAATGGATTATTAATTCTGTTAGAGATTTAGAAAGAAAGGTCTTGGATTATTACGATTCGTATTCTTATCATAGAGCGGTTCAATTAATTCATAATTTTTGTGTTAATGAATTAGGCGGAACTTATCTTGATATAACTAAAGACAGACTGTATACATCTAAAAAAGAATCTCATGCTAGAAAATCTTGTCAGACGAGTTTATGTTTTGTTTTAAATAAATTAGTAAGACTGGTCGCTCCAGTACTATCTTATACAGCGGAAGAAATTTGGCAAAGCACGAATATTTTAAACTCCGAAGTAACCTCAGTTTTCCTATCAACTTTTAATGAGAACTATGACGAAATTGATTCACAGATCTCAAAAGAAGAATGGACAAGAATTTTTGAAATAAAAGAACAAGTCAATCAAGCTATTGAAACTCTCAGAAATGAAAATAAATTAAAAGGTTCATTGGATGCAATTGTAAAAATAACCGCGATGGATGAGGATAAGAAAACTCTGGATAAATTTGGCGATGAATTGCATTTTCTTTTTATAACTTCTGAGGCAGAAACCATTAAAGGTAAGAAACTTGAAATTGAGATAACTTCTTCTGAGCATGAAAAATGTATTAGATGTTGGCATAAAGACGTATCGGTTGGCACTAGCAAAAAACATAATGAAATTTGCAATAGATGCATTGAAAATATTGAAGAAGATGGAGAAAAAAGACAATTTGTTTAATCTTAAATCCTTTGTATTCATAATATTTTGTGTTCTGCTTGATATTTGGACGAAACAATTAGCTGTTAGTAATTTAAGAATAGGTGAAACTCAAGACTTTATTTTGCCTTTTATTGATCTTTTGTTGATATTTAACTCCGGAATCGCTTTTGGAATTTTAGATAATAATGATTATATGACTTCAATAATATTGCTATTAATAGGTATTTCAATCGTCATATATTTACTATATCTATCATTGCATGAAGAGGATCGTTTTAAGAAGCTTGCGCTAATTACTATAGTTGCTGGAGCAATAGGCAACATAATTGACAGAGGAATGGATGGCTATGTAACAGATTTCCTTCATCTAAAGATTAATGATTTTTCTTTCTTTATTTTTAATTTAGCTGATGCTTTTATATCAATTGGGGCGATTATAATCATTTTTTTTGAGTTAAAATCTAGTAGCAGTTATGACAAAGCAAATTAAATTAGCTAATCCCAGAGGTTTTTGTGCTGGTGTTGATAGGGCAATTGACATAGTCAATAAGGCATTAGATATTTATGGTGCGCCTGTTTATGTCAAACATGAAGTAGTTCACAATAAGGTTGTTGTTGAAGATTTAAAAAGTCGCGGAGCTATTTTCGTGGAAGAAATAAATGAAATTCCTGATGATTCGTTAGTCATTTTTAGTGCTCATGGTGTTTCTAGCAAAGTCGAAGAAGAGACAAAATCTCGGAATTTAAATTTTTTTGATGCAACATGTCCTCTAGTTACCAAAGTTCATATGGAAGTAATAAAGCATGCTAAAGCTGGTAGAGATATAATTCTAATTGGTCACGAAGGTCATCCAGAAGTCGAGGGAACGATGGGAAGACATATTAATAATGCCAATAGTTCAATTTATTTAGTTCAGAATGAGAATGATGCAAACTCAATCAAGTTAAATAAAAAAAATGCACTTGCTGTGGTTACCCAGACCACATTAAGTGTCGATGAAACAAAATCAATAATTTCTATTTTGCGTGATCGTTTTTCAAAAATTATAACTCCTAAAAAAGACGATATCTGTTACGCGACACAAAATAGACAAGATGCTGTAAAGCAATTAGCTCTCGAATCAGATTTTATGATTGTTGTAGGGTCTAAAAATAGTTCAAATTCAAATCGATTAAAGGAATTAGGTGAAAATTGTGGTTGCAAATCAGTGCTTATTGATGAGTTTAATGATTTAGATTTAGATGTGATAAAAAAATTTTCTAGGATTTCTATTACTGCAGGAGCATCTGCACCAGAGTCAAAAGTCATGGAAATTGCTCAATCATTAGAATCATACATAGGTGCAGAAATCTCAGAGTATGGAGAAGATAATGAAGATATTTTCTTCAAACTTCCTCCAGGATTAAGATAGATGCAAATTGAAAATCATATTTTCAAAGAATCGAACTATGTTAAATCTCCAAATTTTAATAATAGACCAAATAGTTCTGACATCCGGCTTATCGTAATACATTGCATAAGCCTGCCACCAAATAACTATGGGGGAGATTATGTAAAGGATTTTTTTCTAAATAAATTAGAGCACTCAGAAGATGAATATTTTGAGGGTATTAAGGATCTCAAAGTTTCATGCCATTTGTTTATAAACAGAACTGGAGAATTATTGCAATTTGTTCCATTTGACAAAAGGGCATGGCATGCAGGTGAATCAGCTTATAAAGGAGAAGTAAATTGTAATGACTATTCAATTGGTATTGAACTTGAAGGAAATGAAATAGATCCATATACAGATGAACAATATATTTCCCTGATAAAAGTAACTAGAGAGTTGATAAATTTTTATCCTAAGGTTAACTCTCAAAATATAGTTGGACACTCTGATATAGCTCCAGATAGAAAAACGGATCCTGGAAAAAGCTTTGATTGGAAGAGATATTTGAGCAACTTATGATAAATCAGAATATTTTAAAAATAATTGCTTTTACAGGCTATGGATTTGCTTCAGGGTTACCTTACGTTCTAATAGTAATTACTCTTACAGCGTGGCTAAGAGACATTGGCATTGATTTAAGCTTAATTGGGTTTATAACATGGGTAAGTCTTACATATTCATTGAAATTTCTGTGGGCACCATTTGTTGATAGATTTTCAATTCCAATTTTCAATAGATTTGGTGCAAGGCGAAGCTGGATATTATCAATGCAAATCATAATATTCATATTTTTGTTAACTATTTCTGAAATTGATCCGCAAGCAAATATTAAGTATTTTGCATTTGTAGCTTTTATCATAGCTTTAGCCGGATCAATTCAAGATATAGCTATTGATGCATTAAGAATCGAGAGTGCTAAAATAGAAGATCAAGGTAATTTAGCAGCTGGATATCAGTTTGGTTACAGAATTGCCATACTTGTTGCTTCTTCTTTGGCTTTAATCATTGCTTCAAATTTTTCTTGGACATTTGCTTATAAACTTATGGCTTTGATAACTGGATTAAATATCATAATTACAATGATTATTTCCACAGAAAACAAAAACCTGACCCTGAAAAAACTTAATCATATTGATACCATGATTGAACCGCTTAAAGATTTTTTTGAAAGATTTGGTCTTAAGATGGCTGCTATCCTGTTATTGATTATTGCAAGCTATAGGTTAACTGACATTGTTATGGGACCAATGGCAAACCCATTTTATATCGATATGGGTTATACCTTGTCTGAGATAGGTTATATAGTCAAAGTTGTCGCACTGATTTCTACTATAGTTGGAGTTTTTGTTGGAGGCATTCTTATTAAAAAATATGGATTATATAAATCTCTGTTAATAGGAGCTTTTTTAGTAATGATTACAAATCTCTTGTTCTCATACACTGCAATTACTGATAAAAATTTAACTCTTTTAGCGTATATTGTTGCTTCTGACAGCCTTGCTGCCGGTATAGTTGGGACGGTGAATATTACTTTTCTAACAAGTCTTGTTTCACAAAAATACACCGGTTTCCAGTATGCTTTGTTGACCTCAGTAATGACATTTACAGGTACAATTTTTAAAGGATTTTCAGGAGTAATTGTTGAAAGTTTTCAATCACTTTACGGCTTTAATTATGGATGGATGAGTTTTTATATTTTTACATCTTGTTTAGCATTACCAGCAATATTATTAATCATGAGTAAGAAAGGATTTTTTGTAAATAGTGATTAATCTTATTAGGATCTTATTCTATGTATCACTATTACTTGTTTCATACTTGAGCTTGGTAAATGCTTCAGAAATTCCGTATTTTGAGTCCATGTCTTTCATATCAGACAAATTTGTTCACTCTCTTATTTATTTTTATTTAGCTATTTTGGGAATTTTGTCAAAATTCCGTTTTAATGATTTAAAGGTGGTTGCACTGATCTTTTTATTTGGCGCATTTATTGAATTAATTCATTATTATCATCCATATAGACTTTTTGAATTTTTTGACTTACTTGCAAACTTAATTGGAGTTACAATTGCGTTTTTAATTTTTAGGGTAAAAAAATAAATTAACCTATTGATTTATGCTAATTAGTCCATAATTATTGGTTAAGATTGTATAAAAGTTTATATGGAGAGATAAATGAATTTAAGACCTTTACATGACAATGTTCTTGTTAAAAGAACTGAAGAAGAAGAAACATCATCAGGAGGGATAATTCTTTCTGGTTCTGCAAAAGAAAAGCCTTCTCAAGGTGAGGTTGTAGCTGTTGGTCCTGGTAAATTATCTGATTCAGGTGAAGCTACTAAAATGAATGTGTCTGTTGGAGATACAGTGATATTTGGCCAGTATGGAGGCAATGAAATTAAATTAGACGGCGAGGAATATCTTATTTTAAGTGAAAAAGATATTTTTGGAGTTGTTGAATAAATATAAATTTTGAAGGGAGATAAAATATGTCAGCTAAAGATGTAAAATTTGGAGATAGTGCAAGAATACAGATGCTTGATGGTGTTAATACTCTTGCAGATGCGGTTAAAGTAACTCTTGGACCAAAAGGTAGGAATGTAGTTTTAGATAAGTCTTTTGGAGCACCAACCGTCACTAAAGATGGTGTATCGGTTGCTAAGGAAATTGAACTTGAAAATAAGTTTGAAAATATGGGTGCTCAAATGCTTAAACAAGTAGCATCTCAAACTTCTGATGAAGCTGGTGATGGAACTACAACAGCTACAGTACTTGCTCAATCAATAGTTAACGAAGGTAATAAATCAGTTGCTGCAGGTATGAACCCAATGGACTTAAAACGCGGCATTGATAAAGCTGTTTCTGCTGCAGTTGAGCATGTTAAAGGCTTAAGTGTTCCCTGTACTGACGATAAGGCAATTGCACAAGTTGGTACGATATCAGCTAATGGTGATATTGCTGTAGGTGAAATTATTGCAGAGGCAATGGAAAAAGTTGGAAAAGAAGGTGTTATTACTGTTGAAGAAGGTAGTGGCATCGAAAACGAACTAGATGTTGTTGAAGGAATGCAATTTGATAGAGGTTATCTATCTCCATATTTCATAACCAATCAAGATAACATGACAGTTGAACTTGATTCACCTTATATACTCTTATTTGATAAAAAGATTTCAAATATTAGAGATTTGTTACCACTTCTTGAATCAGTAGCTAAAGCTGGTAAACCTCTTTTAATAATTGCTGAGGATATTGAAGGAGAAGCGTTAGCAACTTTAGTTGTAAATAATCTTCGAGGTATTGTGAAAGCTGCAGCTTGTAAGGCACCAGGTTTTGGTGACAGAAGAAAGGCTATGTTAGAAGATATAGCAATTCTAACTGGTGGCACAGTTATTTCTGAAGAAGTTGGTTTATCCCTTGAAGGTGCTTCTGTTGAAGACCTTGGAACATCAAAACGTGTAGTTTTGAATAAAGATAATGCAACAATAATTGATGGTGCTGGTGATGAAAATGCAATTGCAACTAGAGTTAATCAGATTAGAGCTCAAGTTGAAGAGACTACTTCAGATTACGACAAAGAAAAACTCCAAGAAAGAGTTGCAAAATTAGCTGGCGGTGTTGCCGTTATCAAAGTAGGCGCTGGTTCAGAGGTCGAAATGAAAGAGAAAAAAGCAAGAGTTGAGGACGCACTTCACTCTACAAGAGCAGCTGTAGAAGAAGGAGTAGTTCCTGGTGGAGGTTCTGCACTGATAAGATGTTTAGAAGCTGTCGCAAAATTAAAGGGCGATAATGATGATCAAAATGTTGGAATCAATATAGCTAGAAAAGCATTTGAAGCTCCATTAAGACAAATTGTATCTAACGCAGGCGAAGAGCCATCTGTGATTGTAAACAAGGTTATTGATGGAAAAGGTTCTTTTGGCTTTAATGCTGCCACAAGTGAATTTGGTGACATGATAGAGATGGGTATTCTTGACCCTGCAAAAGTAACAAGAACTGCACTTCAAGCTGCAGTCTCTGTTGCAGGTATGATGATTACTACTGAAGCAATGGTTACGGATGTTCCAAAGGATGATACTCCTATGCCACCAATGCCAGATATGGGTGGTATGGGCGGTATGGGTGGCATGATGTAACCTAACCGGTGATTATTAAAATAAACGGGGATTAATCCCCGTTTTTTATTAGATTTCATTAATAATATCCATTAATATATAACTACACACTTTATAGGGGTAATTATGGATTTATTTACAGATCAAGCTTTTTTTAGAGCTTTTCACATTCTATTTGGAATAGCCTGGATTGGTCTATTATATTATTTTAATTTCGTTCAAACTGAGTACGTAAAAGTTGCAGATCCTGATGCGAAAGCAGATGTAATGAAGAAATTGGCTCCAAATGCTTTATGGTGGTTTAGATGGGCAGCATTTTTTACTTTCCTTACAGGCTTAATACTCTTCTATCAAATAACTGCAAGGATTGGGACTGAAATAATACTCGGTGCAACAATGGGAACATTGATGATGTTAAATGTTTGGGGAATTATCTGGAGAAATCAAAAAATTGTACTTGGAATGAAGGAAGGTGATGTTGCTGCAGCTGCTGCAAAAGCTGGATTAGCTTCAAGAACAAATACTCTTTTTTCTGTACCAATGCTTATGTACATGGTTTACTCAGCACACGCCCAAGGCTCATATCTAGTTCTTGATGATTGGAGCAGCACAAGCCTTATCGTTGGATTAATAATTATTTTTGCAATAGAAGCAAATGCAATATGGGGAAAAATGTTACCAGTCATTACAAGCGTAAGAGCTGTAATTACATCATCATTTGTATTGGCAATAATATTTAAAATTATTACAGATACTTTATAAATTAAACTGGGAGTTAACCACTCCTTTTTTTTATTTTAATTTTTGATATTAAATTTTTGTCAATTTCTAAAATCTCAAATCTATAATTATCTATTTCAATGCATAAATTAGCTTGAGGACTGATATTAAGCCTTCAATTTCACCATACTCATCCACCACAAGAGCAATACTCTGATTTTGAGACAAGAATTCTCTTAGTTGCTTCATTAATAGTGTTGATTGAGATACAAAGTAAGTCTTTTGGAGAGTATTTTTTATTTCATCTTCGTCCATTTGATTATATTTTTCTAAAAAAGAATGAGAATTTTTAAGATGAAGAATACCAATCATATTATCTATGGACCCCTTAAACACTGGCAGTCTTGTATAGTGAGTTGATTCAATTATTTTTGTTGCATTTTCATAATCTTGATCAATATCAATCCCGATTATTTCTGCTGTCGGTATCATGATATCTTCCACGATTAATTCTTCCATACCGAGAACGGAAGAGAGCATTTTTCTGTATTGTTTTGGAATTAAATCACCAGATTCATCAAGTAAAGTTCTAAGTTCTTCAGTATTAAGATTATCATTTAGGGTTGCATCTTTAGCATCTAGTTTAAATATTTTAAGAATCAGCCTGCTTAAAAAATTAGTCAAAAAGATAAGAGGTTTAAAAACATAAACGAGAATATTCAAGATAAATGATGATCTTGTTGCAAAGCTCTCAGGCTTGATGGCAGCCATAGTTTTAGGCGTAATTTCTGAAAATATTAAAATTACTATAGTCAAAATGATTGATCCTAGTAAAACATTGCCACCAAAATAGTTAAGCATAATAATTGTTACAATTGCAGAAGCTAAAATATTCGCAAAATTATTCCCAACTAAGATAGCTGACAAAAGCTGATCAGGCCTTTTCAGCAGATTTAAAGCTCTCTTTGCACTAGTTTTAGATTTCTTTGAGAGATTCTTTAGTTTAATTTTATTAGCTGCCATCATCCCCGTTTCAGAGCCTGAGAAAAATCCACTAAGAATTAGAAGAAAAATTAGTGTAGAAAGCAGAATTATTAACGAGGGGTCTTCTTGCATTATGAATCAACCAAATAAGTATTCATATAATACGCACCTAAAACAGCCCACATTGATATAAATAAACTTCTAGTTGCATACTTTATTGGGAAGTTAAAATATTTAATACCAACTACTACTACTATATATATTATCCAAGCAAGGAAAGTAAAGACTGCTTTAAGTATTAGGTTTGAAGAAAATACAGTTTGAAGGCTTAGTCCAGATAATAATGCTAGTGACAAGAAGAAAAGACCAATTCCTAATAATTTAAAAACAACCTTGTAATATTTCTCAACAGAAAAAGATTCTAGGCTTAATAATTCACCTTCTTTAATTTTTTTAACTTTTCTTTCAAGAAAAATTATTTCATTGTAAGCAACAAATATAAAAAGGAGACTTAGGCCTGTTACCATAAAATGAATAGTAGGCAAAATCGAAATGAACTCATATGTTAAAAGATATATTAAAATGTATGATAGACATCCTATTGCAACAGCAATATTTAACGATTTTTCATTTTTATAAAAAAATCTAACAAGAAAATAAATAACTATACTTATAGTTACTTGTGCAATAAAACTCATTAATTAATAAAGATTAGTTAAAACTTTGCATAATAATACTATGAATATTAGCAAGGTTAACCTAAAATACACATCTTTTTAACGTATTTAAATATTTTTTATATGGTAATTATTAGATTAGCAAGAAGTGGGGCAAAGAAGAACCCATACTATTTTATAACTGTAGCAGACGAGAGACGCCCGAGAGATGGTGCTTTTATTGAAAGATTAGGGTTTTTTAATCCTATGGCTAGAGGCCAAGAAGAAAGGTTAAGATTAGATTTAGATAAGCTTAATGAATGGATTTCAAAAGGAGCTCAAGTAAGCGATAGAGTTAAAGCTCTAGTAAAAGAGTCAAAACTGACTCCTGAAGAGCTTGAGGCAAAAATTGCTGCAAAAAAAGCAAGAGCAGAAGCTAAAAAGGTAGCGATTGCAGAAAAATTAGCTAAAGAAGCTGAAGAGAAAGCAGAGCAGGAAGCTCCAGCAGAAGAAGGAGCTCCAGCAGAGGAAGCTTCAGCAGA
>LULP01000351.1_pt1 | contig 11696 bp, 10 predicted proteins | sample 728111 | NCBI WGS metagenome assembly LULP01 (sample SAMN03860286, study PRJNA289734) | marine metagenome | biome: seawater column; feature: ocean; material: water; isolation source: Red Sea water column Station 149 - depth 25m | place: Saudi Arabia: Red Sea | collected 2011-10-15 | depth 25 m
TAAAACAGATCTTCCTGATTGTGAGAAAGTTGCAATGCAATTGCATTCAGCTATGGTAGCTACCTCAAGTGCAGCGGTTGCAATAGCTTCGGTAGATGTTTTTACCATATTTAGATTATAATTTTGAATATTTGCTAAATACTTCGGATCACTTTCAACACGTTTAATAATTTTATCCATCATTTCTACAGACTCTTTTGGGTAATTACCAGCAGCCGACTCTGCTGATAACATCACAGCGTCTACTCCTTGAAATACTGCTGTAGCGACATCTGAGGCCTCAGCTCTTGTCGGAGTAGGTGAGTCAATCATACTCTCAAGCATTTGAGTTGCAACAATACACGGCTTTCCAAATTTTCTACATGCAGCTACCATTGTTCTTTGATGAATTGGTACATCTTCTGGATTAGTTTCTACACCTAGATCTCCTCTAGCGACCATAATTCCATCAGAATTTTCAGTTATCAACTCAATTTCTTCCATAGCAGATGGTTTTTCTACTTTAACCATAACTTTAAATTTTGTAGGAATAAGTTTTTTTGCTGTTAATAAATCTTTTGTTGTTTGAATAAATGAAAGAGCAATCCAATCAACATCAAGTTTAATAGCTAGCTCTAAATCTTTTTTATCTTTTGGAGTAATTATTTTTAAATCAAGTTTTGTATCTGGAATATTCAATCCTTTGTTATTAGAAATTTCCCCACCATCCGTTACAACGCATTTAATTGCAGAAGCAGATTTTGATTTTACTTTTAACCTTACCTTACCATCATTAATTAACAGCCTTTGCCCTATTGCTATAGATTTGAAAATTTCTTTATGAGGCAAGTAGACTCGAGAACTATCACCGTCTTTTTTATTTTGATCAAAAGTAAATATTTGGTTTTTTTTTAGTTGTTCTTTGACATTTAGAAATCTACCAACTCTGAATTTGGGACCCTGCAAGTCACCTAAAATACAAATATAACGATTATGTTTTTTTTCTAAATTTCGAATAATTTTTACTTTTTTTTTGTGATCCTCATGGTCGCCATGACTAAAATTAAGACGAAATACGTCAGCACCAGATAAAAATAATTTCTCAATAGCTTTTTCAGTCTCACAGGCTGGACCTAATGTTGCAACAATTTTGGCTTTGCGGTTTCTAAGTTTCATTTGATTTGTTTAGAAATTAATAAATAACATGATATTAGTAAATTACCATGAGTAAAATATCAAAAGAACAAGAGTACAAAATTAAAGCTAAAGTGCTTGATCATTTAATTAATCATTTAAGAGAGAGGACTGATGTACAAAATATTGACCTGATGAATCTTAGTGGATTTTGCAGAAATTGTTTATCAAAATGGTATGTAAAATATGCAAAAGAGGAAAACTATGATCTAGACTATGAGGAATCAAGAAAGATTATTTATGGAATGACTTACTCTGAATGGAAAAGTAAATATCAATCAGAAGTAACAAAAGAACAAATAGAAAAATTTAAAAAAAAACTAGTATAGATGACCGAGAAATTGCCGAACTGGAATTTAGGAGATTTTTACTCTTCTATAAAAGATGAAGGAATTGATATTGATCTGGAAAAATATAGAAATTTTTCTAAATCTTTTAACAAAAAATATAAAGGTCAATTAGTTAATCAAGTTCAAAACCTAGAAAGTATCATAAAAGAGTATGAAGGCGGTAATGAACTTGGTGACAAGCTTGGCAATTTTGCTTTTTTATATAAAAATTGGTTAACTAACATTCGTCGATATAAACAACATCAACTTGATGAAAAGAGTGAGATGATTTTCCTTGATAAGAATTTAACCTCTAACTCTTCATGGGTGAGATTCTTTGAAGAACAAATAAATGATTTAAAATTTAAAATCGATGATAAAGATTTAAATAGTTCAGAAGCTTTAAATTTATTATCTGATCATAAAGCAACTACCAGAAAAAAAGCAGCAAAAAGTATTGAAGCTGTTTTTAAATCGAATGTAAAAACTTTTTCTTTTATTACAAACACTCTCGCAAAAGATAAAATTACTAATGATAAGTGGAGAAAATACAAATCTCCAATAGACTCAAGAAATTTAGCGAACAACGTTGAAAATGAAGTTGTGGAGGCACTAACTAAAAGTGTAACCTCCAATTACAAGAATATTTCACATCGATACTATAAAATTAAGGCCAAACTTTTTAATCTAGAAAAACTTAATTACTGGGATAGAAATGCACCGTATCCTGACTCACCTAATAAAAAGATAAATTGGTCTGAGGCAAAAGATATTGTAATACGCTCATATGCTAATTTTGATAAAAGTTTTGAAGATATTGTATTATTATTTTTTAATAATAATTGGATTGATGCTGAATTAAAATCAGGTAAATCTCCAGGAGCATTTGCAGCCTCTACAATTCCCTCAATACACCCTTACATTTTGACAAATTTCCACGGTAAAACCAGAGATGTAATGACATTAGCTCATGAACTTGGACATGGATGTCACCAATATTTGTCTGCTAAACAAGGTTTGCTGTTATCCAGCACTCCACTTACTCTAGCAGAGACCGCAAGTGTCTTTGGAGAGATGATGACTTTTCGAACATTACTTGAAGATAGTGATAAGAGTGCCAGAAAATATCTTTTAGCATCAAAAATAGAAGACATGATTAACACTGTTGTCAGGCAAATATCATTTTTTGAATTTGAAAAGTTAGTTCACAATGAGAGAAAAAAAGGAGAGTTATCATCTGATCAACTTTGTGATTTTTGGATGAAAACACAATCTGAAAGTCTTGGGCCTAATATTGAATTAACAGACGGGTATAGATATTTTTGGACATACATACCTCATTTTATTCATACTCCCTTTTATGTATATGCTTATGCTTTTGGAGATTGTTTAGTAAACATTTTGATTCAACTTTATGATGAGGGCCTTCCAAATTTTAAGGAAAGTTACATTAGTCTTTTAAAAAGTGGTGGCTCGAAACACTATAGTGATGTTTTGAAACCTTTTAATGTAGACCTCAAACAAAAAAATAGTTGGGAAAAAGGACTCTCAATGATTTCAGGTCTAATAGATGAGTTTGAAAAAAGTATTTAGTTTAAAATGAAAGAAGAAAATAATTTAGTATCAAGAGTAAAAAGGTACTCAAAAGTCACAACTTCCATGACTTCTTTAGCTACGAAATTTGCAGGTAAAAAATATTTAAATTTTGATTTAAGTGATCAAAAGTATGCGGCTCAAATTACAGAGATTTTAGGTAATTTAAAAGGACCTTTGATGAAGGTGGCACAACTAAGCGCTACTATTCCTGATTTACTGCCTGAAGAGTATGCGAGAAAATTAGCTGAATTACAGTCAAATGCACCTCCAATGTCTTGGGTGTTTGTAAAAAGAAGAATGAAAGCTGAATTAGGTGAAAATTGGCAAAATAACTTCAAAGAATTCAATCAAGAGGCAAGTTTTGCTGCCTCTTTAGGTCAGGTTCACAAGGCCAAATTGAAAACCAATGATTATGTTGCGTGTAAGCTCCAATATCCTGATATGTCTTCAGCAGTAGAGGCTGACTTAAACCAATTAAAAATAATATTTAAAATTTACTCTAGTTATAATAAATCAATACAAATTAGAGAGATCTATAAAGAAATAGAAGCAAGACTAAAAGAAGAATTAAATTATAGTTTAGAAAACAAACATTTAAAAATTTTTAAATTTATTCATAAAAATAACTCTTATATCAAAATTCCAAATGTTTACGAAAAAATATCTACAAACAGACTTTTAGTTATGGAATTTCTTAATGGCAAAAAATTAATTGAATACAAAAACGCACCACAAAAAACTAGAAATGAATTAGCAAAAAAATTATTCATGGCATGGTACTTACCCTTTTATAAATACGGTATAATTCATGGAGATCCACACTTAGGTAATTACTCAGTAGATAATAAAAATAATATTAATCTATTTGATTATGGCTGTGTAAGAATATTTCCACCTAAGTTTGTAAAGGGCGTAATAGACCTTTATTTTGCTCTAAAAGAAAAAGACAACAAAAAGATAAAAACTGCTTATCAAGTATGGGGGTTTAAAGACATTGATGATAAATTAATGAATGTTTTAAATAAATGGGCTTTATTCTTGTATGATCCAATCTTAAAAAATGAGGTTCGAAAAATACAAGACTCAGATAGTGGTATTTATGGAGCTAAAATAGCTAGCGAAGTCCATAAAGAGCTCAAAAAATATGGAGGAGTTAAACCTCCAAGAGAGTTTGTATTTATGGATCGAGCAGCGGTTGGTTTGGGGTCAATCTTTATTCATTTGAAAGCTGAAATAAATTGGTACAAGCTTTTTCATGACTTAATTAAAGATTTTTCAGTTAAAAGTGTTGAATCCAATCAAAAAAAAGCATTCAAATTTGCTGGTTTATGATGACTTTCAACAAATGTTTAATAAATTTTATAAATCTTAGACTTAACAAATTAGATTTATCTGATATACAACATACCTTCTAAAAGGAACAAGTTAATGATAATAGGCGCAGTTAAAGAAAAAAAAAAGTTTGAGAATAGAGTTTCTATTTCTCCTGATGATGTAAAAAACTATGTAAAAGCTGGTCACCAAGTATTTATTGAAAAGGGGGCAGGTTCACTTTCAGGTTTTAATGATAAATCGTATAAAGAGTCTGGAGCGACTCTATCTACTTCAAAAGAAGTTTTTAAGAATTCTGATATTATTTTAAAAATAAATTGCCCGACCCCAGATGAATCTAAATTAATAAAAAATAATTCTATGGTTATTTCTCAAATCAGTATACAGAACAACCAAGACAGTATTAAAATTTTAAATTCTAAAAAAATATCAGCGTTTGCTTTAGAACTAGTCCCAAGAATTACTCGAGCTCAAGATATGGATATTTTGTCCTCTCAAGCAAATTTAGCAGGATATCATGCGGTTATAGATGCTGCTCAAGAATTTAACAGAGTATTACCATTATTTATGACTGCTGCTGGTAAAGTTACTCCGGCAAATGTTTTAGTCATAGGTGCAGGTGTTGCAGGTTTACAAGCTATAGCAACTGCTAAACGATTGGGTGCTATTGTTTTTGCTACAGACGTAAGAATAGCCTCAAAAGAGCAAGTTGAGAGTCTTGGTGGTAAATTTGTTATGGTCGAGGATGAGGAGTCTAAGAATGCTGAAACGAAGGGTGGTTATGCAAAAGAAATGAGCGCCGAGTACCAAAAGAAACAAGAAGCTTTATTGGCCGAAACTCTAAAGACAATGGATATCGTAATATGTACTGCTCAAATACCAGGAAGAAAAGCACCTTTAATTTTGAAAAAAGAAATGTTGGAGAACATGCAAAATGGTTCAGTTATTGTTGATCTAGCTGTAGAGTCAGGAGGGAACTGCGAATTTAGCCAAGTTGGAAAAGTCGTTTCAAAAAATGGTCTTAAGATTGTAGGTCATGCCAACGTTCCTGGCAGAGTAGCAAATAATGCCTCAAGCCTTTTTTCAAAAAATATTTCTAACTTTTTAAAATTAATGAACTTTGAAGATAAGAAAAAATCTATGATTAATAAAAGTGATGAAATTATTAAAGCTACAATGATTTGCTCAGCTGGAAAGATTTTAATAAAATAAAAAGGAGTTACTATGTCAGAAATTTCAAATCAATTAGAAAGTTTATCATACAAAGCACAACAAATTGCAAATGAAGCAAGCCAGTTAGCATCTAGTGTTGCCGAAACATCTGGAGGCCATAGTGACTTTATTATTTTTGGTATAACTGTTTTGGTATTGGCTTGTTTTGTAGGTTATTATGTAGTTTGGTCGGTTACCCCAGCTTTACACAGTCCTTTAATGGGTGTCACAAACGCTATTTCGTCCGTAATTATTGTTGGAGCTTTATTGGCCGCAGGTCCTGTTGATAGTAACATTTCTAAATATTTTGGTTTAGTTGCTGTAACTCTTGCTGCCGTTAACATATTTGGGGGGTTTGTTGTAACAAATCGAATGCTCTCCATGTTTAAAAAGAAACAATAGGTAAAAAATGTCAACTTTAACAACTGCAGCATATTTAGTTTCATCGGTTTTATTTATACTTTCTCTAAGAGGGTTATCACATCCTTCAACTGCAAGGAGAGGAAATTTTTTAGGAATTTTAGGGATGACTATAGCCATAGTCACAACACTGTCCAATCCTGGTGTACTTAGCTATAAAGAAATTGGAATAGCTTTTTTAATAGGTGGTTTGATTGGAACATCAATTGCAGTTAAAATTCAAATGACTGCATTACCACAATTAGTTGCTGCTTTCCATAGCTTGGTAGGATTAGCTGCTGTGTTTGTTGCTGCCTCTGCATATTACAATCCTAGTGCCTTTAATATAGGTACTGTTGGATCTATTCCGATGGGAAGTTTAATAGAAATGTCAATTGGAACTGCAATAGGTGCTGTGACTTTTACAGGGTCTATTATAGCTTTTGGAAAACTCCAAGGTTTTGTCTCAGGAAATCCTTTAGTTTTCAAAGGTCAACATTTTATTAATTTACTTTTGGGTTTAGGAATTATTGCTTTAATTGTTAAGTTTTGCATCGATCAAAACCAAGAATTATTTTGGCTTATCGTTTTTGCCTCATTTGTTATCGGGGTACTTTTAATTGTTCCAATTGGAGGAGCAGATATGCCAGTTATTGTCTCAATGTTAAACTCATATTCCGGATGGGCCGCTGCTGGAATTGGTTTCACTCTTTCTAATAACTTATTGATTATTACTGGCGCACTGGTTGGTTCGTCAGGAGCTATCTTGAGTTACATAATGTGCAAGGGAATGAATAGATCTTTCTTAAACGTTTTACTTGGAGGATTTGGTGGTGAACAAGCAGCTAGTGCTGGCGGAGTAAAAGATGATCGTCAAGCAAAACAAGGTAACGCTGCTGATGCTGCTTTTATGATGAAAAATAGCAAAACAATAATCATTGTTCCTGGTTACGGAATGGCTGTTGCTCAAGCACAACACGCACTTAGAGAGATGGGTGATTTACTCAAAGCAGCAGGTGCAGAAGTGAGATATGCAATCCATCCTGTAGCTGGAAGAATGCCGGGACACATGAACGTGTTACTTGCAGAAGCAAATGTTCCTTATGATGAAGTTCTAGAACTTGATGAAATTAACAGAGATTTCTCTGAGACTGATGTTGCATTTGTGATTGGTGCTAATGATGTAACTAACCCGGCTGCAAAAACTGATAAGACTAGTGCCATTTATGGTATGCCTATTTTAGATGTAGAAAATGCTGGACAAGTATTTTTCGTTAAAAGAGGTATGGCTAGTGGATATGCAGGTGTTCAAAATGAACTATTTTTCAGAGACAATACCTTAATGCTATTTGGAGATGCTAAGAAAGTTTGTGAAGATATAATTAAAGGACTGGAGAATTAGTCAAATTTCTTCTTACGCATAAGTTTTTTAAATCTTTTAATTGATTCGGCTTTTTCGCGAAGCTTTCTTTCTGATGGTTTTTCATAATTTTTTCTTAACTTTAATTCTTTGAAAATACCCTCTCTTAAAAGCTTTTTTTTGAGTACGCGTATAGCAGCCTCAACATTATTATCTCTGACTTGAACTTCTATTGCCAATCTAGTAACCTCATAAAGGCGTAATTTATATATAAATATGAAGTCAAAGCAAGAAAAATTAGCTAACTTATTTATCAACGAAGTACCCAAATTTGGTTGGTCTAGAGAAACTCTCTTACAATGTGCAAAAAAGCAAAGAATTTCAACATCTGTTCTAGCAAAATTATTTCCATCTTTTGAATATGATGTCTTAAAATTCATAATTGCTCAAAATAACATTCAAGTTGAGAAGAATTACAACTCCTTCAACAACTCACGATTGAAAACTAGAGATAAAATTAAAACAATCATGGAGTTGAAATTTGAAAATAACAGTCATCTAAAAAAAGCATTGCCTGAAATGCTAAAATTTCTTTTAAGACCTGGTAACATATTAATGTCCATTAAAATGCTTCATGAAAATAGTGACTTTATATGGAGTTTATCAGGTGATAAATCAAATGATTTTAGTTACTACTCAAAGCGAGGTTTGCTTTCAATGATTTATCTTGCCACTTTAATTTATTGGCTTAACGATAAGTCAGAAAAAGACATTGCTACCAAAAACTTTATCAGCAAATCAGTTGATGGAATAGTTGATGGGGTTTCAAGACTCAAACAATTAAGCATATTAAAGAATTTAGCTGAAAACTTCATGTCAAGATACGCATCAAAAAGAACGCCTTAAACTAATAAATTCTCTTCATCTAATATTTTAATTCATTATAATGTTTTATAACTTAGGAGGATTGATGAATTTGCAGAAAACTATAACGCCCATTGATAATTCCATCTACCTAGAGAGAGAATTAGCCTCAGATAGTAAAATTAATTCAGTCATAGATACAGCTTCAACAAGTTTTGAAATTTGGAAAAACACATCTCTTGATGACCGAATTAATATTGTTAATAAATTTATTGATAACTTAATCGATCTCAAAGATGAAGTATCAAAGGAAATTTGTTGGCAAATTGGAAGGCCCATATCTCAATGTGCAGGAGAATTAAGAGGCTTTGAAGAGCGCTCAAGACACATGGTAGATATTGCGAAAGACTCATTACAAAATCTTCCAGCCACTCAAAACGAAGAATTTGACAACTATATATACAAAACACCTCTTGGGGTGATTTTTGTAATGGCCCCATGGAATTATCCGATTATTACTGCAACTAACACAATTGTTCCTGCTATAATTTCAGGTAATAGTTTAATTTTAAAACATTCATCTCAAACACCAAGATGTGCAGAACTAATTTTTCAAGCTTTTGAAAATACGGGGATACCTGAAGGTGTTTTCCAATTTATTCATACTGATCATAAAGCTTGTGAAAAAATAATCTCTGACTCAAGAATAGCTCACGTTGTTTTTACTGGCTCTGTAAGAGGAGGTCAGGAGGTAAAAAAATATATAGGAACACGATTTATTAATGCTGGTCTAGAATTAGGAGGGAAAGATCCTGCCTACGTTAGAGCAGATGCTGATTTAAAACACGCAATTGAAAACCTTGCAGACGGTGCACTATTTAATTCTGGTCAATCTTGTTGTGGTATAGAAAGAATTTATGTAGATAAAAAAATTTATAAAGAATTTATAGATGGCTTCAAAAGCATTACTGAAAATTATAATTTAAACGATCCCACAAAACCTGACACAAATTTAGGCCCTGTAGTAAGACAATCAGCAGCTAATTTTATTAGAGCTCAAATAAATGAAGCGGAGAGCAGCGGAGCAAAACGTCTTATTGATGAGAGTAAATTTACAATATCCAGAGAAGATAATTGTTATGTTAGCCCTCAAGTAATGGTTGATGTCAATCATGATATGAGATTCATGATGGAGGAAACTTTTGGTCCTGCTGTTGGAATTATGCCCGTAGATGATGATCAAGAAGCAAAAAATTTGATGAATGATAGCCCTTATGGACTAACTGCATCTATTTGGACAAAAGATTTGGAGTTTGCTAAAGAATTTGGAAAAAATGTTCAAACAGGAACTTTCTTCATGAATAGATGTGATTACTTAGATCCGGCACTTGCATGGACGGGCGTAAAAGACACTGGTATCGGTTGCTCACTTTCAGTATTAGCATTTGATCAATTTACAAGACCACAGAGTTTTCATATGCGCAAAGTAGTTTAGATTGTTGGTCTACATAGTTATTAATAAAATGTTAAAATATTTTACTATTTAGTTTTCGATTATGAGCATTACTTTTAAAGAATTAGAAAAAAAAATAAAATCAAAAGAGATTGATACTGTTTTAGTATCTCTATCAGATATGCAAGGTCGACTAGTGGGAAAAAGAGTAACAGGTAAGGCTTTTTTAGACTACGTTCATAAAGAAACTCATTTTTGTGACTATCTTTATACGGTTGATATGGATATGTATACAGTTCCCGGATTTAAATCATCCTCTTGGGAGACTGGGTACGGAGATATGACTGTTAAGCCTGACCAAAGAACCATCAAAGTTTTACCATGGTTAGATAAAACAGCTTTAGTTCTCGGCGATGCTTTTCAACATGATGGAAAGACTCCTGTTTCGCATTCCACAAGACAAGTTTTAAGAGAGGCGATTATAAAAGCAAATAAAATGGGATTTGAACCGATGTTAGGTTCAGAATTAGAATTCTTTCTTTTCAAACAAACTTATGAAGATATACATTCTAGTTATTATAAAAATTTAAAAGAAACATCATGGTACATAGAAGATTATATGATATTTCAAACTTCAAAAGAGGAGCCTTTTAACCAAGAGTTAAGAAATAGTTTATTAGACTCCGGTATATATGTTGAGTGCACTAAAGGGGAAGCATCACCTGGCCAACAAGAAATTAATGTAGTTTTTACTGATGCTCTTAGTATGGCAGATAACCATATTTTAATTAAAAATGCTGCAAAAGAGATTGCTTTTAAACATAATCGTGCTGTTAGTTTTATGGCAAAATACAAACAAGATTTCTGTGGAAGTTCCTGCCATATTCATAATTCTTTATTCGATAAAAAAACAAAAAAAAATATTTTCTCTGATACCAAAGACAAATATGGAATGTCTAAAATTTTCAAAAGCTATGTAGCTGGACAAATTTTATTTTTGAGGGATCTATCAATTTTTTTAGCTCCAAACGTAAATTCTTATAAAAGATTTCAAGAGTCCTCTTTTGCTCCTACTTCTGCCGCCTGGGGAATTGATAATAGAACAGCTGGATTTAGATTAGCAGGACATGGAAGTTCAATAAGAATTGAATGTAGAGTTCCTGGGGCAGATGTTAATCCCTACCTTGCTTTTGCTGGATTGATTCAAGCAGGTCTGTATGGAATTGAGAATAAATTAGAACTTGAAGAGCCATTATCTGGAAATATATATCAAAATAGAAAGGCAAAAAATGTTCCAGGTACACTTTATGAAGCAATTGAACTCGCTAAGAAATCAAAATTATTACCAAAGATTTTTCATTCAGATGTTTTAGACCACTATATTCATGCTGCAAAATGGGAGCAGAGTGAATATGATAAGTCTGTAAATGACTGGGAGCACCGACGTTATTTTGAGAGAGGATAAATAGTGTTATAAATGCAAAATATGAATTGGAATTATCCAACAAACGTTTGGTTTGGAGTTGATAGGTCAAAAGAAATACAAAAAGCTTGTGATACTTTAGGTATTAAAAATCCTTTAATTGTTACAGATCCTGGATTATTACAAACATCTATAATTGATGAAATCAATAGTGACCTCTCATCTAATACACAAATTTACAGTGATGTTCAAGGAAACCCAACTGGTTCAAATGTAACTAAGGGTTTAAAAGTTTTTTTAGAGGGAAATCACGATGGTGTCATAGCCATAGGTGGTGGATCTGGAATGGATGCTGGCAAAGGGATAGCATTCTTAGCTCATCAATCTAAACCACTTTGGGATTTTGAAGATATTGGAGATTGGTGGACAAGAGCAGACTCAAGTGTAATCAAACCAATAATAGCTATACCTACGACTGCAGGAACAGGTTCCGAAGTGGGAAGAGCAGCAGTCTTTTTAAATGAAGAAAATCTTAAAAAGAAAATAATTTTTCAC
>LULP01001150.1_pt1 | contig 11621 bp, 27 predicted proteins | sample 728111 | NCBI WGS metagenome assembly LULP01 (sample SAMN03860286, study PRJNA289734) | marine metagenome | biome: seawater column; feature: ocean; material: water; isolation source: Red Sea water column Station 149 - depth 25m | place: Saudi Arabia: Red Sea | collected 2011-10-15 | depth 25 m
TATATGGGACATACCTTCATTTACTGTAAAGGATCAAGTCCCGGATTGGAAGGTGCAAACTTCTGATTGGAATGTAGAAGATACTGGAAAGTGGAAAACAGAGGACACTGACAATTTCTTTTACGAAATAGAGGAAAAGAAAAATGATTAAAAAATGGATTAAATCATTTATTGAAAAATTTTTTGGTAAATTTTGTAAATGTGAAGAAGATGCATTGGAATTAACAACACCAATCGTTTGTGAAAAACATCCTGATGGTTATAAAAAAACTTGTCCCGGTTGTAGAGAGGCAGTTTAATAATGGAGACTGCCAGGATGAACTATTATTTTACAGGCATATTAATTATTTTATTGTGTTTAATAGCATGGGTAGGACCAGCTTATCCAGGTTCGACACAAACAAATACATCAGGATCTAACACGGCTATTGAGGGCGGTTATACATCAACTGCCACAACAACATACCAATCTGGGTCCAGTTCTAATAGCACAACAACTAATACAACAAACTCTAATATTAGGTCTGCACCACCATCAGCTTCGGCACCATCTTACAACTCCATGACACAAGACGTTTGCGCTGTTGGAGTATCAGCAGGTGTACAGACGTTTGGTGTGGGTTTAAGTGGTGGTAAACACACAATAGATAAGAATTGTGAAAGATTAAAATTAGCAAGAATACTTAACGATTTTGGTATGAAAGTAGCTGCAGTTGCTATATTATGTCAGGATGAAAGAGTATTTGAGTCTATGATACAAGCAGGAACACCATGTCCGATAGATGGTAAGATAGGTAAAGAGGCACAAGCTTTGTGGTCTAAGTATGATCATGAAAGACCAGACTATGACGTGTATATCAAACGTATGAAAGATAGAGAAAAAATTGATGAAGAGTTAGCAAAATTAAAAGCAGAACAAGAGGCTGCTGCAAAATATAAAGAAGAAAATTTTATTAAACCAGAGGACTGGCAAGGACCTAGATGAAAATAAGCGAGAACACTTCTGTAAGCATGCCTGTCAAGAACATGCTCATGATAATCGCGGGCGTCGTAGCTGGCGTGTTCGCGTACACAGAGATTACAGCCAGGCTCACCTCGTTAGAAACATCAAGAGAGTTGTTTCAGGCTGACCTGCTTAAAAAAAGTGAACAACTGCCCACGGACCAGGAGCAGTACATGTTGTTGGAGGCACTTTTTTCTGACGTAGAAAAATTACAAAAAAATCAAGAACAAAACATGACAAACAAAGTCAACATAGAATTTACTCAAAAACAGTTAGAAAAGTTATTGTCTGATGTAGAGGAGCTAAAAGATCAAGTAAGACAAAACGGGAGCCATCAATGACAGAGATGGTAGTGGCTTTACTCATGATAATAGGAGGAGAAATTAAGGAAGCACGTATCCAGACTTCAATGTCTGAGTGTCTCAAAGGGGCACGCGTTGCTAAACGTGGTTTAAAAGTTGGCGGTAATATAAAATACCAATGTATAAAATCCATGGCAGAATTAGAAACAAATATTGATGGATCTTTATCAATTAAAAAACTTATATTAAAATGAAATGGTTAGTTGCACTTTTATTTTTATTCACTGCAACCCAAGCTGATGTAGTTACAACAGACAACTTACTACCTAATGCAGGTGATGGTGTAGATTGGAATTCTAGTTCTACAGATATAATTAACCCAGGTGGTTCTGGTTATGTAAATAACGGAGACACAATAAACGGGTTTGATGTAACATGTTCTGCATCGCAATCTAACTGTGGATATAAACATGACATCGGTGGTGACTTTGAAGTAACAGGAACAACAACTCTTTCTGTAGATGACATTGCTCTAACCAACAATACTCGTACCCAAGAAATGTTAGACAATGGTATAACTCTTAACAGTTACATTGACATTGCAAACTGTGATCATGAAGCAGGAAACTGTGAAGGTGATACAGGGAACACGGACTCACACACAGTGACAATAGAATTAAAAGACTCAACTGGCACTGTCTTATCAACAACGACACAAACAAGAGTAGACATAGATGGATTTAAAGGAAACTGTAACGGTTATCCAACATCTTCTTCTGCAGGTGTATCAGCTGATTGTGGTCAATACAATGATCAAGTAATATATAATAATCCAGGATCTAACAAAGCTGATTGGTCTTGGAGTGGCACAGATAATAATACAGGTTCTGCTAGTAGAGGTGGACCAAACTTATTAGGTGCCAAACTTACAATGACATACGACGACACAGTGTTAAACCAAGATGCATCAGATTCATTAGATCAAGTGCAAGATGATCTAGGAAATCTTGATGAACAAGTGTTTGATGACGTACAAGAATTCTTTTTTGAAGAAAATTTTACATTCAACGAACAACCACCACAGTTTGAAATGAACATGCCTATGGAAATGGAAACATTTGAATTTGTAAACGAGTATGTAGAAGAATTTTTTATGGACATGGGCCCAGAGTTTATGATGGAATCTGAAGGTATGGAAATGTCTGATGGTCCTTTAATCTTAATGGCTGATGAACAGATGATGGAAGAGATGTACGAAGAGTCTACTGAGATTGTTGCATCATTTCTACCTATGCCTTCTGAAGAAAAACCACCTATGATGACTGAAACATTTCAAGAAGAAGAAATGATAGATGAACAACCACCTATGATGACTGAAACATTTCAAGAAGAAACATTTGAAGAAGAGGAGATGATAGAAGAGAATCCACCTATGATGACTGAGACATTTCAAGAAGAAGAAATGCCAGAGGAAAAACCTGCTGAAATGACAAAAGAAGAAGTAAATAAATGTTGAAAAGGTAATGGCGAAAGTCGACAAGGATATTAAAAGTATTTCAAAAAATTTACAAATAAAAAATATTATTAAATTAGAGATAATGGCAAGTGACCAGGCATCGTTAAATGATTATGCAAACACACAGTTTTACAAACCAAAAAATGTATACTTAGATCAACTACCTATCTTTGATAGTAGACTTATCTATGCAGATAAGAGTCTTGCAAGTTATACACAAAATGATAAGATAGAAATTCAAGCGCGTAAGTTAGAAGAAATAAATTCTAAAAAACAACAGCTTTTAATAGAACTAGAGGTACTAAAAAATGGATAAGATTAAAGGTCAACTAGCAGGAGTCGCAGCATTATTAGGAGTTATTGCAGCAATAGGTGGTGGCTTTGTAAAGTATGGTGAGATTGTAACTAAGATAGATGCATTAGAATCTAAAGAATGGACAACTGTAGATACAACAGGTATCGAAACATCTCTTGCAGTATTAGAAGAAAAAGTTCAGAAATTAGAAAACGCAGACACATCACACAGTCATGAAGTTGGCAAACACGACCACGACACATCACACGAACATGACAACACTGCAGTTAAAATTGTAGAAAAAGAAATAGAATTACTAAAGGTACAAATAGAAGAGATAAAAGTTAAATCTTCTAATCCATTAGCAAACTAATGCCCAAAATTTTTAAGACAGAACTTGTAAATGGTGTATGTCCTCAGTGTAATTTTGATGTTGTACTTGTAAGTTTAGCTAACGATCATTTTAGATGCACAACCTGTGGTAGTGATCTAGAACAAAAAATTAATGGTAAGATAGCTTACATTAAAAAAAGACATAAAAAAAATAACGGCAGGGGTTGACAGCCATCATATATTTTCCTATATTATAATTATGAAAGGAAAATTATGAAAAAAGTTACAATAACAAGTGAAGATATAACACCGAAACAATGGTCTAATTTTTTGTTAGAATTAAATCTAATGAAAAAAGCATGGAAGCCATATGCAACATTAAATTTACATGCACATAGTATTAAAAAGATCATAGAGAACGGATCAAAGAAGACCACGTATGAGTGATAAGATAGATGAAGCAGCTATCATGTGGAACAAAACCAAAGCCCCTAGGTATAAAGATCTTTGGTATAAACTTATAAAGGAGTTTGTAGATGGATCTTATAATCTTAAACGATGGAATGTATCAGTTAGTTCCTGTAACAAAACAGATGATGGAACATATATCGTTATTGGCAAGCGTAGACCTGTCGGACCTTTGCGACATACTAAGACTAAAACTGACAACGTACGCAGACTACCCAATCAACGCACATGTGATGAATGATGGTAGTGGTGAGTTTTATGGATGTATACAAAATTAGAAAAGGCGGTGCCTCATATTCACAAATGCTTCGCGCTAAGATCACTGAGGTTAGCATATCGGCAAACCCGAGCGTTCCAGACCTTTGGCCCCGTTGAAGTACGTGCACGGAAACGGCGGGGTTTGAAATGAATAAACCTATCTTAGATGAGGGAGTCACTAAGATAGGTATTAAAGGTAAGTAATTACCGGTTAACACAATCTCGACTTATTGTCAAATCTCTGGATCACCCGTACAAGTAAACCGTATGGATATTCTATGTAATTCTACGTCTGCTTTACCTATTTGCTTTAGTTTTTTAGCTGATTCTTCATAGCCTGCAATACTACAATCATAGCCACTATCAAATTTTTCATGCCATTGGTGAGGTGGTAAACACTCTCCAGAAAGATAACTACACATTACTAAAGTTAATACAAATTTCATGGTTGACAAATATATTTTCTATCCTATATTATCATTATTAATAAATGAAAGGAAACAAATGACTGACATAACTAAATATAGAAATGTTTCACTAACACATGAAACATACAAGACTTTGATTGCTTTATCAAAGGTATTATTGCCCGATGGTAAGCTGTCAATATCTAAGACAATAGAGTGCATAACTAACGAAAAAGCAAAGAAGTTAAATGGCAAAATCAAAAAAAGTTAAAAAAGTGTATATCTGTCCTACCTGTAAAGGTAATGGCTACGTTAAAATACAAAACATTTATGACGTAGAATTACAAATACATCAATGTTGGGACTGTGATTCTGAAGGAGAATTTTATGTATATGAACCCCAAGCTATTCAGCCTGATGATTATGTTGACCCTGCTACAGGTAATGTTGTCAAGTTAAACTAATGAGAGAATCAGAGATAGCATACCTTGCGGGATTGTTTGATGGTGAAGGTCACATACAATACAAGCAGTACATGAGACAGAGAAAAAATAACGAGAAGCCATACCCAACATGGTCAATACGTATGGAGATGTCTATGACTGATGAGTCTATCATTAGATATACTCATGAAGTATTAGGAGTTGGAACTGTTAATAAAAGAAAAAACGGTAGAGGTTCTCTTGGTAGAAAACAACAGTGGCGTTGGCAGTGTGGTTATAGAGATGCATATCAAGTTTGTATTTTGTTTTGGCCACATGCACACGTAAAGTTGGAGAAGATACAAAAAATTATTGATCACTATTCTCCTGATAAAATAATGAATGGTAATGTAATTGATCTTCAACATTATAAAATGTGGATGAGTTTAGAATGAAAAAAAATAAAAAAGATTTTAAATGGGATGGTAAGTCTAGAGTTGTAACTGATTTGTATCGTAAAAACTTTGACGAGATCTTTGGTAAAAAAATTAAAGATGATGAAGAGTTAGAAGGATACTATATTGATGATAAGGGTATAAAGGTTCTAACTAAGAAGAAAAGATGATGGACGATAAAGACTTAAAAGAATTTCATAACATTGGTATGTCTATCCCGAAGTCTGAAAAATACAAATATATCAATGGTAAACAGATCACGGACCACGAAACAGGGACCAGGGTCTATGAGATAAAAAATGATAGACTTCCTAGCGTGACTACGATATTAGGGGCCACAAAAAATCAACAATTCATAAAAGATTGGAAGGCGAAAGTCGGTGAAAAAGAAGCAGACAGAATTAAAAATTTATCTAGTAAACGGGGTACCAGTATGCACAAATTCCTCGAATCTTATATCCAAGGAATTGGGTACGATGATCTTACAGGGCTTGGACAGGAGGCGAAGTCCATGGCCGAAAAAATTATTGAAGTGGGTCTTACGCCAGTACAAGAGTATTACGGTTCTGAGATCACGTTACACTACCCGGGTCTATACGCAGGTTCAACAGACTTGGTATGTTTGCATAATGATATGGAGACTATTGTTGACTTCAAACAAAGTAACCGTCCGAAGAGGGAAGAATGGGTCGAAGACTATTACCTGCAGATTGCAGCATACGCCATGGCCCATGACTTTTATTACGGGTCCAACATACAGCAGGGAGTTATCATGGTATGCACGCCTGACCTATATTATCAAGAGTTCAAGACACAAGGAGCGGATCTTAGAGCCTGGAAACACAAGTTTCTTAAACGATTAGACATGTATCATGAACTAATTTTTGATGAGAAAGAAAAAACAACACCAATGAAAGCGGAGGATTTTAATGAACGAAAGACTTAGAAGTGTAATGATAGCCAGGTACAAGGCTGTCATAGAGGATGCTAAATACAAGATAAAATGTTATAGTGACCAAGAGATAATTATACCCGAACACCCGGATATCACGCTAGAGATAGACAAGCTGTTAGAAACTATGTCAAATGCAGAAGAAAAATTGGCAGTGATTGATTTACATTATGGCAACAATAAGGCAGATAAAGCTATTCTGTAGCCGATGTATATGTATGGTAAAAGTTTTAAAAAAAAAAAATAAAAAAGTTAAAAAAAAAGTGTCTTTTTGTCGTTTTGGGCTATAAGTGTTGGTATACAACAATAATAGTTGCCAAATTGTGCTAAAAAAAAGTGTCATCCGACAGATTATTTTGTCACTTTCAGATTGCCCGCGCGAAAAGCGATTTAGTTTTGGCCTTTTTTTGATTTTTTTACCATACATATACAAATATGAAAACATTAAGGTTAATGACAGAAAAAGATTTTTGGGATATATTCCACAAAAAACATAATCCAAAATACCATGCCAAGAAAAACAAGACGAAAAACAAATACCAATCCAAGCGTAGAAAAAAAAATACCGTTTTCTAAGTATCGTGTTGAGTGGGTTGATTGTGTTAGTGACAGCGGCTGGGCTGACGAGAAAGAGTTTACCAAGATGAAGTTAGCTAAACCTGTAAACGAGGGTTGGATATTTTCCAAAGACAAAGAGTCTATTAAGATGTTTGCCTCTTACGATAAAGAAGATGATGGTAGTTTTACTTTTGGGGATCGGACGATGATTCCGGCTTCTTGGGTGAAGAAGATGACGAAGATTCAATAACCTCATCTGGCAATGATTCAACAACCTTTGCATTCAGAATCGGCGCGTAGTCATCTAATATTTTTTGCATTTTTAGTTCTAGCTCTTCCTCTGATAATTCTTCTAGCTTACCTGTTTTTATTATCTTTCGGTCTATGTATAGTCCTGCAGCCATACCTCTGTTCTTTTCAGCGTTGGTTGCAGCAGAGAAAGCACCCTTCTTCAAAGCTTCCTCTCTAATCTTACCAAGTTCTGCTACGTGTTTGTCGTATGTGACTTCATACTTTTTAAGTTTTTCTTCTCGTAGTGCACCTATGTATTGCACGACCAGCGGAGACAGTCTAGGGTTCTGTAATTCTGATGCTTCTACTCTAGCACGCTTCTCACTGTACCCAGCAGCTATTGCTGCATCTGCACCTGTAGTCCTGCCTTCGTTGAATACTAAATATTCTGCAAATCTCTTTTGCATTTCTGTTAATCTTTTTGGAACACCCATGTTGACATTTTAAGGTAACATGTCTATATTGTCAACATATGAAAGACGTAATAGACTTTGAGAAAGCCAAGAATGAAAAGGGCTATCATGATTTAGAAGCAACAATAGATAGATTGCGTAATAACATTCGTGATTTGTTATCTATGAACACACAATACAAAACAGAACTTGCAGATCAAATAGTTAAGATAAACAAATTAGAGCAAGAGGTAAAAGATTTAAAAAAAGAAAGATCGGATTATTACGGTGCTAGTTAGAGACTTACAACAAATACTAGGAAACTTTACAGACAAATTCAACAAAGGTGTTGGCAAGGTAGAAGGTAAAGGTAATGCTATCATGTATGCGAAAGTATATATTGATTTAGGCAATGGCAGATTATCTGAGATACAAAAAATAGAAGCACAAGAGAATACTTTAATAGGAGCTAAAGAAGGCGTAAGAGTTGTGTTAAAATCACAACCACAAAATAAATCTAAAATAATTTTATAGAAAGGAGTTACTATGTTTGAAATAACAGAAGACCAAAGAAAGCAATTGTTGTCTTACATGTGGTCGAGACCGTACGGTGAAGTTGCACAATTAGTTGCAATGTTAGCGTCATTGAAGTCAAAAAAGAATGACAATGCTACCTCGAAAAACTAGGTGGGACCAGAGGCTAAATTACATAAAAAACTTGTCAAAGCGACTCCTAGAATTGTATGGAATAGGTTGGAAAACCTTAGCAATGTTGGTTGTCCTGATCTATTGGGGTACAATGCTTTTCATACCTTTTTTACAGTAGAGTTGAAAGTAACCAAGGGTAAAAAATTAAAGTTTAGTCCACACCAAATTGCGTTTCACGTGAAACGGCCCGGACCAGTCGCACGCTCGCTTGCAGCCGTCGCTTCAGCATCGCTAATGGCCTGGTCCGATTTATTACAACGGCTATGTGCCGGTCGACTGCTGTTCACTTGAACACCAGCTCGTCGTAATTCTTTATAATATTTTGGATGATAAAAAGTCATTAATGTTTACCGTATGAAACTACTTTTACAGCAGGATCCCAGCATTGTCTACAGTCCCCACACTTGCCGCCCTGGTTAGGTGCCGGGCATGTTGCGCCAGTCTCTACAACCATCGAAGAGTTGGGCCACGTGTCCACCCGCTGGCCCATCATAGGAGGCGAGAACCTGATCACCAGGTTGGCCGGCTTCCTGTCCAGCTCGTTCTTAATCCATGCTTCACGGGTTGGCAGCCAGTGCCTGGTGTCCGGTGTTGCTTCACAAATTTTATAAATATTGTTTAAGTGTTCCAAGCTCTGGACGTCTCCGGCGTCGTGCCACCTGAACCACTTCTGGCGCTTGATCACGGCAACCATAGCATCCACCCAGCGCGGGTCCTTCATTGCCTCCAGTCTCCGGTATTGTGCAGCCTTGATGGCTTTGTACCTGGTGTAATTACCCTTGAGCGCATAACAGCTGGCGCAGACACTGCCAGGAATTTTTCTTAACTTGCTCCCGGTCTTACACTCCCAGGCTGGCAGGCTGTAGCTCAGGCCAGGCATTTTGCTTGTCTTTGTAAATGAGTCTGTAATTTTAATTGCTTCTTTTACTTTCATGATTTCTCCTATAAACTCCTATAACATTATAATACTTTCTTGTCAAGCTTGCGGCTTGAAGCTTGCAGCTTGTGGCTTGTTGCTTGTAGCTCGGGCCCTGCTCCTGGAGCCAGCGCCAGTGATTGATTAAGATGCGGGCCCTTCCGGGCCCAGCAGCTCTACTCATCTTTTTCTGCCCATCTCTTCTTGCTCTCTTCCTGGTCCTTCTTAATCATGTCAATGATCGTTTCCAGCGAGTCAGCGATCCTGGACAGCTGAGCTGCGGCAGCCCAGTCAGCCTCTGTCTTCTCCAGCGGATCTGGTGCAGCTGCTGTCGAAGCCATACTACCGTTTGTTACATTTGCCATGTTTCCTCCTATTTCTTTCTAAATGCATCCTACACTATCCAGGAAGCATTGTCAAGCTTGAAGCTTGGAGCTTGTGGCTCTTATTTTATTTAAAATTTTTTTAGGATCCAGGCCCTTGCGGGCCTGGATCTAGTTTAATTAACCTAACCTGCTAAGCCTAATGCCTTGGGCAATAGGATGCAGATCTTCTTCTGCTGGCGCGTCTTCATCAGCAAATGCTTTTATATGAAAAGTTCTAATAAGCGCTTTTTTCTTTTCAAGCATTTTATGTAACGCGTCCTGCTCTTGTATTATATAAGGTCTTTTCTCAGTACCTTCTGACCAGCTTTTTAAATCTTCTGGCGAGTCAAAATCGATAACGAGTCTGTACCTTTTTGGTCGAGCCATCTTTCTACCTTTCTCTAGCTTTTATGCTAGAATTACACTATAGCATATCCAGGACTATCCCTCAAGTGCAAAGTTGTCGCACCCTAGATACAACCTCAGGTTGCATTTGCTAATTAAAATCATTCTAAACTGATCCCAGATCCATCGTTAGACTAATCGCTAGCTAGAACGCCTACAATGGATCAGGGATCAGTTGCAGTTGCGAAAGGTAGGTGTGAACAGCACCTTGTTTTACAACTGCAAGTTGTCCCAAAAAAATCAGTTTTAAAAGTTAGTCTGGTTGTCCATGTTTAAGGGGCACACCCCACCATTTAAAAAAGTTTTTTCATAAATCCTATATAATCCCTTGACAATAATTTGTCAATAGTGTAAATAAAAAATATTAACAGAAAGGAAAATATGCAAAAACAAAAACGTATAACTCTTAATGCAGAAAAAAGAAAAGCAATAGAAAATGTTTTTCAATCTCATTGGGAAAGAGAAGATAGTCCTGTCATTAGAGAGTGGCAAGACGCAAAAAATACTTACGACACTATGAAACCAAAAGTTTTAGAATTGGCTAATAATGTTGTGAGATCACATCAACCACAAGAAGATGTCGATACAATTAGAACCATGAATAATAAATATGGGGATAGTGGCGGACAACTTTACCATGATAATTGTTTTCATTTTCAAACACCAACTGTAAATGATAATGGGGAAGAAGATACAGATGATATTAAAATAGACTTTACATTAGAACCAAGTCTATCTGGTTATCATAGATCAAGTGCCTTTGGTCGTTCTTATTATCGAGAAGAAATGAAAGCAAAAGGTCTTAATCCAGATTATGATTTACAATGGAAAGATGAAAAAAGAAATCCAAGATACTACGAGCATGAGGCGGCTTGTGATAAATGGTTAGGATTTCAAAACTCATCTAACGAAGATAAATCTATTGTTAAACCTAGACAAGCATGGGAAAATGATGATGATTATAAACTTTGGGTTATTGGTTCACAATATTGTCATACTAGACAATTCACAACTGATAGTACAACTTTTGAAATCTTTAAAATGTTCAAAAAAAGTCAAGAAGATTTAGTTAGAACACATGAGAAGATTTTTACCTATACAGATGAGAAGATGAAGAAATTAAGATTAGGTCTTAAATCTTATAGATACTTTGATCAAGCTAAAGCACTTGCAGATAAACTTGGAATTGCTTTAAATGAAAGTATCTTAAATGAAAGTTCTTCAATGGCTCTATCTGTTTATAGTCCAGAAAACTTGGCAAGTCTTTTGGAAGATAAGGTTGAAATGACTAGAGAAGAAAAAATAGCTTATTTCAAAGCACAACAACAATCTGTAAATTAATTTATTTTATGGGTTGACAATGGTATCCTACTTAGTGTAGGATACCAGAATAACAGAAAGGTATAAAATGATAAAAACATTCTACATAACTTATTATTCTAACAAGGATAAAAAACACATCACAAGACAAGGAAAGCATGACGAAAAATCTCGTTATGGCACATCTAAAAAAGGCGTTCCTTACTATGTCTATTATGATTTAGACGCTCATGGATATAGAACAGCAACGACAGC